>Ga0126314_10000037_pt1 | contig 81715 bp, 63 predicted proteins | sample Plot105B_FD_92535 | JGI IMG/M metagenome (GOLD analysis project Ga0126314, IMG submission 92535) | Serpentine soil microbial communities from UC McLaughlin Reserve, CA, USA - Plot105B | ecosystem: Environmental > Terrestrial > Soil > Grasslands | place: USA: UC McLaughlin Reserve, Lake County... | reverse complement strand
CGCGCGAGCGCCGTTGAGCTCCACCAGCCGCTCCTGCACCGTCACGGCCTGGGCCTGCGCGGCGGCGCCGTAGTACGCCTGCGCCACGCCGAAGAGGATTTCGCGGCGCGCCTGCTCCACGTTGAGCGCGGCGACCGTCTCGCTCTTGTAGGCCGCCTGGATGGCCGCCCACAGCTGGGGGGCGATGATGGCCTGGCGCAGCTCCGCCTGGAACTGCCGCTGCACCAGCGGCTGGATGACCACGGGCTCGGGGCCCAGGGGGCCGGGAGGAATGACGGCCGCGTTGGAGTTGCGGATGATGGCCGCGCCCACGGCGATGGTGGGCAGATAGCCGGCCCACGCCTTGCGGGACGCGGTGTCCGCCTGCCGCAGGCGCGCCTGCGCCGCCTTCAGGTCCAGGTTCTCTTTGCGCGCCTGGATGAGTGCGTCTTCCAGGGTCAACACGGGGGGCGGTGCCGCGGCCAGGGTGGCCGCCAGGGTCAACGCCAGAAGTGAGCTCATAACCGCCTCTGCCTCCTCGTGGGGTCCGCGCCGGCGCGAGCCCCATGGGTCCTAGGTGGACTTGCTACGGGTTGTGTCTTGGGTCCGCGTCCCGGGCTTCTTGCCCGAGCGCGTCATGAACGTCAGGAATTCAGCGCGAAGGGCCGCACCGGCTCTTATGAAGGTCATCCGCCGGCGCATTGGCTTCTTCCACGGTCCTGTTTCGAGTCGGCCCCACATAGGCCATGTCGTTCGATTTTGGAAGCTCCGGAATGTAGTAACCCTCAATAGTTGATGAAGTCAATTGTTTAGGTGCCGGGGGTGAATTACCATGAGGGACATGAGTGGAAGCAGCGAAAATCTGGAGCGACGGGGCAAGTCACCGCACTCCGGGCCGGAGGCCCGAGAGGACGAGCCGGGAGACCTGCCCAGGCAGGCGTGGACGCTGCTGTTCGAGCTGATGCACGCCCACATGAGGAACTTCCCCGCGCTGGCGGCGGAGTTCGAGCTGTCCCCGGTGCAGGCGCACGTGGTGCGTCAGCTCGGCGAGGGCCCACTGGCGATGAGCACGTTGGCCAACTACCTGTCGTGTGATGCGTCCAACGTCACCGGCCTGGTGGACCGCATGGAGGCGCGGGGCCTGGTGGAGCGGCGCAGCAGTGAGCAGGACCGGCGCGTGAAGATGCTGGTGTTGACGGAGTCCGGAGTGGCGCTGCGAGAGCGGCTCCTGGAGCGGCTGGCGGAGCCGCCGGAGCTCATCGCCTCGCTGTCGGACGATGACCTGCGCGCGCTGCGCGACATCATGCGCCGGGCGCTGCGTCCGCAGTGACATGCGCGCGGGCCCGCCCCTCCCGTGAGAGGGAGGCGGGCCCGGGGTGCGTCAGTCCAGGAGGAACGTGTACGAGTACTTCATCTCCGTGGAGACGGCCTCGCCCTTCTTGATGGCGGGCTTGAAGCGGAAGCGTTTGATGGCGTCACGCGCCGCTTCATCCAGGCCGTAGCCGGGGCCGGAGAGCACCTTGGCGGCGACGACGCGGCCCTCGTTGTCGATGGTGATGGACAGCGTCACCGTGCCTTCGATGCCAGCGCGACGGGCCTCCTCCGGGTAGGGGACCTTCACCTCGGAGGCCACGGTGGGCTCGGAGTCCACCTGGTAGATGGGCGTGTACTTGGGCGCGGAGTAGCCCTTCACGTCCTTGGGGTCCTTCGCGGTGCCCTCCGCCTTGCCGTAGGCCGTGTTGCCCACGGGCGCGGCGAATGAGCCCGCGCTGGTGGTGGAGGACATCGTCATGCCCACCACCAGCGGCGGCGGCTTGGCCTGCGGCGTGGGCGGCGGCTCGTTGGGGGGCGGCGGCAACTGCTCCTGCGGAGGCGGCTGGGGCTTGGGCGCTTCCGCCACCTTGATGGGCGGCGGCTTCACCGCCTTGGGCTTGGGCGGAGGCGGCTTGGGCTCTTCCTTCTTCTCCTCGGGAGGAGGCGGCGGAGGCGGCTTCTGGACCTCCACCATCACCAGCTCCACCGGGCGCTGGACGACGGGGCGCGGGCGCTCGGCCATGAGGTGCAGGTACCAGAACCCCACGCCGTGCAGCACCAGCGACACGAAGAGGAAGATGCCCACCACCATGAGCGAGCGCTCACGGCGGGGGAACAGGGGAGGAGAGGTGTCGACGGCCGCCTGGCTCATGCGCTGGGCCTTGCGTCAGGGTGTGGCGGGCGCGGCCGCGGGGGCCACGTCCTTCTCGATGTTGAGCGCGAACTTGGCGATGCCCTGGCCCTTCACCGTGTCGATGAGCCGCATCACCTGTCCGTACGCGATGCTCTGGTCGGCGCTGATGATGGCGCGGGTGTCCTTGTCCTTGGCGATGGCCTCGGCGACCTTCGCCCTGAGGTCCGTCTCGCTGACGGCGGCGCCGTCGAAGTAGAGCTTGCCCTCCTTGTCCAACACCACGTTGACGAGCCCCTGCACCGTCTCGCCGCCGTTGGCCGCGCGGGGCAGGTCCACCTCCACCGTCTCGCGGACGATGAAGTTGGCTGTCACCATGAAGATGATGAGCAGCACCAGCACGATGTCCACCAGCGGGGTGACGTTGATGCCGGTGATCTCCTCGTCGTCCTGCTGTGCGCCTCCGGCCATGGGCTAGCGGCCCTCCGCCGTGCGAGCGGCTGTGTCAGGCGTGCGGCCCTCGGCGCGCATGCTGCCCACCAGCGCGTAGCCCAGGGCGTTGGCGCGGCTGGTGAGCGTCTTGAGCTGACGGTTGAAGATGTTGAAGGCGACGACGGCGGGAATCGCCACGGCAAGGCCCACGGCGGTGGCGACGAGCGCCTCGGAGATTCCGGCCATCACCGTCTGCTGAATCGCCGCGCCCTTCACGTTGGCGGAGCCCAAATCGTGGAATGCCTTGATGATGCCGAGCACCGTGCCGAACAGGCCGATGAACGGGGCGTTGTTGCCCAGGGTGCCGAGGAAGGACAGGAAGCGCTCGTACTGGGGACGCTCGCGGGACATGGTGGACGCAATCACCTGCTCCACGGTGTCCGCGCCCTGCGGGGCGGAGGCGAGCGCCTCGCGGATGATGGCGGCCTCCATGCCCGTGCGGCCCTGCACGGCCTTGCGCGCCGCCTCGAAGTCACCGCGCGCCAGTTGCACCGCGAGGGCCTCCGAGTCGGGGAGGCGGTTGCGGGCGAAGTACACCGTGCGCTCCAGCATGATGGCGATGGAGAGCACGGAGAGGACGACCAGAATCCAGAGCACCCACTCGGCGGAGGTGAGCGTGACGCCGAGCAGCTTGCTGCTGAGCCAGCCGAGCTCGGGTTGCCCTGTCTGGGCCAGGAGGAGGGAAAGCATCATGAAGGGAAGCCTGGGGGGAAGTGGGTGACGGGTGTCAGTAACCCGGTTGCCAACTCGCGCGCCCATCTCTTGTTCCGTCCGACCCTAAAGTCAAATGGATCGGCCGGTTTGTCCGCTTCCCGGGCCGTCTGGCGCCGACTGGAAACACATTTGTCGCCTGGCCGTCGCCCCCAGTTCCGGGTGGCTCGCCACGAGGGTGCTCGCGCCCCTTTTCGAGGTCCGGCTCAGAGGGGCGCGCCGGCGCGAGGGGTCATCTTGAGCAGCCGGCCGTTCGGTGCGTCGGTGAGCAGGTAGAGCGCGCCCTCGGGGCCTTGGACGACGTCGCGGACCCGGGCGTTCCCCGCGGGCTTCAGGCGCTCCTCGCCCACCACGCGGTCGTTCTTCATGACGAGCCGGATAAGGGCGTGGCTGGACAGGCCGCCAATGAAGAAGTTGCCCTTCCATTCGGGAAAGAGGTTCCCCGAGTAGAGGGTCAATCCCGAGGGGGAAATCACCGGGTCCCAGTAGTAGACGGGCTGCTCCATGCCCGGCCCCTGGGAGCTCTGGTGGATGGGCGCGCCGGAGTACTCCTTGCCGTAGCCGATGGTGGGCCAGCCGTAGTCCTTGCCCGACTCGACGAGGTTGAGCTCATCGCCGCCCAGCGGGCCCATCTCCACCTCCCAGAGCCGGCCCTGGCCGTCGAGCGCGGCTGCGAGCACGTTGCGGTGGCCCCGCGAGTAGATTTCGGGCCGGGCCCCGGTGGTGTTCACGAAGGGGTTGTCGGCGGGCACGGTGCCGTCGGTGTGGATGCGGACAATCTTGCCGAAGTGGCTGTTGAGCTGTCGGGCCTGGACGCGGCCGGTGAGGATGGAGCGCTCGCCCAGCGTGACGAAGAGGGTGCCGTCGTTGGCGAACACGAGCCGGCCTCCCGCGTGCCACAGCGAGTCCAGCGTGGGCTTCATGCGGAAGATGATTCGGAGCGCTTCGATTTTCGGCTGCGGGCCGTCCTTGAGCTTGCCGCGTCCCACCGCGAGCCCGTTGCCGTTCTCGCGCGGCTCGTAATAGGTCCAGTAGATGAGGCCGTTGGTGGCGAAGTCGGGGTCGACCTCCACGTCGAGCAGTCCTCCCTGCTCGCGGCCGTCCACGGGAGGTAGCCCCGCGACGGGCGCGGACTTCACGCCCTGGGGCGTGACGATGAAGAGGTTTCCGGTGGGCTTCTCCGTCACGAGCATGCGCCGGTCCGGAAGGAAGGCGACGGCCCAGGGGTAGTTGAAGCCAGAGGCGATTTCGGTGACCTGGTACTGCGTCTGGGACTGCACGGCGGGCGCGCGAGTCTGGCCAGGGAAGGCCGGGTCGAACGCGGGCGCGGCGTCCTGGGCTCGCGCTGCTCCAGCGACGGACAGGACGGTGGTGCAGGTCAGGGTCATCCACAAGACACGCATGCGCATGGGGCTCCTCACGGGGCGGGTGAGAGGGGTGAACCCGACGGGTATTGGCCCTGGAGCGCGTGGCGCCTATTGGACTCGCGGAACGCTGTGCGCGGTCCAACAGGGCATGCGTGGAGGAGTCAGCAGTAGAGGGGTTGGAGGCCGCGCGAGCCGAGGGTGCGGGCGGGGAGCGTCACTCCGGATAGGAGGTCTTCGCTCGCTCCTTGCGTTCCTTCTCCACGCGGTCCCGTTCTCGGGCCTGTTCGTCCAGGTGGCGCTCCATCTTGTTCGCCCGGTCGCGTTCTTCGCGGAGCTTCTCGGGATACCGCGCGGCGATGAGCGGAGCGAAGTGCTCCAGTGCTTCCTTGAGGTCGGGGAAGGGCACGTCGTCCTTCTCGACCATGATTTCCCAGGGCTCCGAGCTGGAGCTTCGGTCCATCTCGAAGCCGACGCCCCGGGCCGCCCAGGTCCCAGGGACGGGGATGGAGACGGAGATGTATTCGCCCAACGTGCAGGTCCTGATGAAGACCGTGGTCGGGTAGTTGCGGTGGCCCCGCCGGTCCCGTTGCTGGTAGGTGAGTGAGCAGGCCTCGAGTGGCCTCAGTTGCTCCTGGATACGGGCCAGCTCGGGGAGCCCGCCCACGTCCGAGGTCGTCAGGAAGCCACCCTTCTTGAGCCCCGTGCTCAGCGTGCCCAGGCCCAGTCCGACGGCAATCGTGCCGGTGATGACGAAGTACACCTTCAGGTTGGAGTGCTTGTTGACGGGCTGGCCATTGCCGGGAGCGGACACGGTTGCTCCTGGCGCGCTGGCGAGCTCCCCGGGGGACTGTTGTGTAGAGCCGCCCCTGGGCATGGCCCCGCCGGTGTAGCCAATCATGAAGGCCGCGAACAGGGAGACTCCTCGCAGCAACCCCAGCGAGGGCTCGATGGGCAGCGCTCCCAGGGACTGGAGCCACGCGAGCGTCATCGGCGCCACCATTCCGCTGCAGGCCATCATCACTCCCGCCCAGGCGATGATGAAGAGGATGTTCGTCACCCGGGTGACGCCGAAGTTCGCCGTCCTGCCGAGGAGCTTCGAGCGTGCCACCAGCTTGGGGTGCGCGTTCTTCCTGAGCCACGTCCCGACGAACACGCCCAGCAGCAGGGGAATCCACAGCACCAACACCGAGAAGGCCATCGCGGATTCTTGCCGATTCATGGACGGACCTTGGTCCAATCCCGGGTGATTCCCAAGGGCCGAGTTTGTATCTCGGAGACATCAGGAACTTGAGAACGCGAGAGTCGGAGTCCCATCGACGGTGAGGGCGACGGGCGCCGCGAGCCGACGCGGCGCCTGGAGGGCGCGCCGGCTACTTGCAGATCTCCTTGGTCAGCTTGTCGCGCTGGGTCTGCTCCGCCGTCGCCCGCTTGACGGCGTCCTCCATGGCGTCATCCGCCTTCTCCAGCGAGTCCAGGGCACGGCTGTGCGCGCGCCCCTTCTTCGCGGTGAGCACCACGTCGCGCATGTCCTTGCGCGCCTTCTTCAAGGTGGTGAGCTGTTCCTCCCGCTCCGTGAGCTCCTTCTTCGCGGACTTGCATTCAGGAGTCTGGGCGGATGCACCCGACGCGAACAGCACTGCGATGATGACGAACCAACGCACACGCCACCTCCAGGGGAAGAGCCTGGAGCGAGTATAGGGCGGCGCGGGAAATCGATGAATCGAAGAGCGCGGACCTGTTCGTCCGCGCCCTCCGATGTCACTCAGCAGGAAGCGTCGCAGCTGCTGTAGCAACCGCGCGAGCTGTTGTAGCAGTCCGTCTCACAGGCTGTGGTCGTACAATTCGCGACGCACCGGTCGACCCTGGCATCACAGAACGAGCAGCATGGTGCCAGCGACTCCTCCGAGGCAGCCGCGGTCGCTGACGCCAGCGATGCGCCGATGCCGATGACAGCGCCCAGGAATCCCATCAGCAGGGTCTTCTTCATGTCTCCCCTTGATGCGTGGCTGTGATTGCATCCAGGGCGCCCACGCGCGCGCCTCGGGAGGGATTAGTCCATGTCTGAGGTTGGCGCCTCCAGCTCCCTCTCCTCTCAAATGTTGGAGAGGGGACAGGATGGCTTGTCGCGTGACAGCGGTGCTTCAGATTTTCCGGTCGGGCACTTCGGTGAGCGCGGGGTCGCGCTCGACGACAGGGCCGAGCACCTGGTCGATGCGGCGCATCAACTCCGCCTCCAGCTTCACGCCGGCGGCCTTCGCGGTGTCATGGACCTGCTCCGGACGGGAGGCGCCGATGATGGCGGAGGAGACGCCCTTGTTCTGGAGCACCCAGGCGACGGCGAGCTGCGCCATGGTGAGTCCCGCCTCCTGCGCCAGTGGACGCAGTTGCTGCACGCGCGTGAGCACGTCGTCCTTCATGAACCGGGCGATGAAGCGCGACCCGGTAGGGTCCGTGGCGCGACTTCCCGCCGGAGGCGGCTGGCCGGGGAGGTACTTGCCGGTGAGCACGCCCATGGCCATGGGGGACCAGACAATCTGTCCCAGGCCCTCCTCGAGCGACGCGGGGATGACCTTCTCCTCGATGACGCGCCAGAGCATGGAGTACTGGGGCTGGCTGGAGACGAAGGGGATTCGCAGCTCGCGGGCGAGCGCGGCGCCCTGGCGAATCTGGTCGGCGGTCCACTCGGAGACGCCGATGTAGTGGGCCTTGCCCTGACGGACGATGTCCGCGAAGGCGACCATCGTCTCCTCCAGCGGCGTCGCCGTGTCGAAGCGGTGGGCCTGGTACAGGTCCACGTAGTCCGTCTGGAGGCGGCTCAAGGAGCCATGGATGGACTCCATGATGTGCTTGCGTGACAGGCCCCAGTCGTTCTTCCCGGGGCCGGTGGGCCAGAACACCTTGGTGAACAGCTCATACCCGGCGCGGCGCTGGCCCTTGAGGGCGCGGCCGAGCACGGACTCCGCGCGGGTGCCGGCGTAGACGTCCGCCGTGTCGAAGGTGGTGATGCCGACGTCCTGCGCGGCCTTCACGCAGGCCACCGCGGCGTCCTCTTCCACCTGGGAGCCGTGCGTGAGCCAGTTGCCGAAGGAAATCTCACTGACGGCCAGACCGCTGCGACCAAGATGACGGAAGTGCATGGGGCGGCAGCCTAACCAGTGACGGCGCGGCTCGCACGGCTTCCGAGCGGCCACAGTCCACCGGCCCACGTCACCCACGCGACGTAGACGAGCTGGAAGGGGATGCGCAGCCAGAAGTACCAGTCCGGAAACGGCAGGACGTGGGTGCCCTGATTCGCCGCCGCTTCATGGATGTTGGCGGGGAGGATGGCGAGCAATAGCGCGACCAGCCCCAGGGCCGCGAGCTTGCGCGTCCGGGGCATCAGCAGGCCCACGCCGCCCGCGACTTCGAGCACGCCGGACAGCAGCGTCCAGAAGCGCGGTGAGGGGAGCTGCGGCGGAATCATCGCGTCGTACCGCGCGGGCATGACGAAGTGCATGCAGCCCGCGCCGATGAAGAAGAGTCCGGCGGCCACGGCGGCGCGACGGACGGGCGTGGAGAGCGCCGGGAGGCGACGCAGCGGAGGCAGGTGGAGCAGCAGGAAGGCGGTGATGAGCACCAGGGCGAAGGACATGACAGGCACCTCGGGCATCCGGACCGGGGATGGTCCCGGTGGGTCGATGCTCAAGATGCGTCGGGAGGGCGGGCCTTCGCTTGAACGAACTGGCTGCGACGTTGAAGCAATGAGGCCGTGGTGCCGAACATGCGGCGGAAGGTGCGCGTCAGGTGGGCCGCGTCGGAGAAGCCCGCGGCGTGCGCGGCCTCTCCCGCGGTGCGGCCCGAGGCGAGGGCGCCCGCTGCGCGCTGAAGTCGCAGCCAGAGGAGATAGGGGCGCAGGGGCACGCCCGTGGACTCGGTGAAGGCATGCATCAACCGCCCGGAGGACAGGCCGGCCACCTGGGAGAGCGTCTCCAGGGATGTGTCCTCCGGGGCGGGCTCCGAGCGCAGGTGTCGCAAGAGCTTGCGCACGCGTGGATGCATGCGCGGCGGAGGCCCCTTCGTGGGACCGGCCAGTGTCTCCAGCGTGGCCTCCATCCAGGGGCCAATGGCCTCGTGCGCGATGGGGCCCTCGCGCGGCAGTCGGGCGAGCAGGGCGTCACGTGCCGCTTCGTCGAAGAGGCGCGCGGGGGACTCGAGCGAGGCGCGCAGCCGCTCACCGTCCTGGCTCTCCGGCTCGATGAAGAGAAGGATGACCTCTCCCCCTTTCGCGTCGATGGCGTGGGGCACATCCGGGCCCACGAGCACGCCCGCCGCGCGAAGGTCCGCCTTCGCCGTGCCCGCGCGGAAGGTGAGGGTGCCCTCGCGACAGAGCAGCAGGTGCATCGCGTGGTGCGCGTGCTTCGACGACGCGTCTCCCGGCCCCCACATGGCGAGCGCGGCCGGCCACACCACCAGGGGCATGTCCGGCCACGGAGCACGGGGAGCGAGGTCGGCGGGGCGCGCGAGCAGCATTCGCGGGTGAAGCTACCAGCGATTCCTCGACAGGATGACCGCGCTGTAGGCCCCGAGCGAGAGCGCCCCGTGCGCGGGCAGTCCATCCCGTCCGCCCCAGTCTCCCCAGACGTCGTGCACGGCGGTGTCCGCGAAGTCCGGCGAGTAGCCCCGCCAGTCCCCGTTGAAGCGCACCCGCCACAGCCCGTCCGAGGGCAGGCCCAGCTCGTACCTCGTGAAGGCGCGGTGCCCCAGGTTCACGACCACGACGACGTCGTCTCCAGGGCCGCCGTGCTCCCAGCGATGGAACGCCATCACCTTGTCCACGTGGTTCAGGTGGAAGACATTGACGTGCTCGCCGCGCAGGCCCGCGGTGGTGTCGTGCCAGTTGCGGCGCAGGCGGATGAGGTCCCGGTGCGCCTGGAGGACGCCGCCGAACCAGCCCGCCTTGTTCCAGTCGAGCGGGTCTCCGTCATCGAAGTGGCCGTCCTCCAGGAACTCCTGCCCCATGAAGAGCATGGGGATGCCCGGCGCCGTCAGCGTCAGCACCGCGCCCAGGAGCGCCTTCTTCTTCGCGAGCAGATCTCCCGGGTTGTGGGGCGACACCTCGGTGGGCAGCCGGCTGCGGCCGTTGGCCACCTCGTCGTGGCTCTCCGTGAAGATGACCCTTTGCGTGGCCGCGCCGTTGTAGCGGAAGTAGAGCGCGTCACGGACGGCGTTCAAGTCGCGCCCTTCGTCGAAGGGGGCGATGAGCGCGGCTCGCACCGGATGCACGAAGGCCGCGTCCCACTGCGCGTCGAAGCCCGCGCCCTGGGGATGGGTGACGGCGGAGTCGCTCGCCATGTCCTCCGCGATGAGCAGCTTCCAGGGGAACTCGCGCTTCACCGCCTCGGTGATGGAGCGCAGCAGCTCCCAGCCCGCCGGGTTGTCCACGCCGCTGGCGGTGCGAATCTCCTTCGTCGCATCCACTCGCAGGCCATCCATGTGGTACTCGCGCAGCCACATCAGGGCGTTGTCGCGCAGGTAGTCGCGCACCTCGGAGCGGCCGTAGTCCGGACGCGTGTCGCCCCACGGCGTGCTCGCGCGCCAGTCCGCGTAGAAGTACACGCCGCCCCGGCCGAATGTCTCTCCGTCGAAGTCCCAGTGTGGCAAGTCACTGGGCCCCAGGTGGTTGTAGACGACGTCCATGATGACGCCGATGCCACGCCGGTGCGCCTCGTCCACGAAGCGCTTCAAGTCATTGGGCGCGCCGTAGGAGCTCTCCGGCGCGAAGGGGAAGGTGGGGTTGTAGCCCCAGGAGAAGTCTCCCGCGAACTCCGCCGAGGGCATCAGCTCCACCACGTTGACGCCCAGCTCGCGCAGGTAGTCGAGCTTGTCGATGGCGCTCAGCCAGTGGCCGGGGCCCCAGCCGGGCGCGTCGTTGAACGTGCCGATGTGCAGCTCGTAGATGACGGCCTCGCGGAAGTCCGGCATCTGGAACAGGCCGTCGTAGCGCCAGTGGAAGTCGCGGTGGTCCAGGATGACGCTGTTGCCCGTGGAGTTCGTCACGTCCGCGGCACGCGGGTCGTTGCGCCAGCGCCAGTCGCCGTGGCGACCCTGGATGATGAACTGGTACTGCTGGCCGTTGCCCGCGCCTGGGAGGTCTCGGGAGAAGTTGCCGGAGGGCTCGCGCGCCAGCTCCACCGCGTGCCAGTGGGTGAAGTCGCCCACCACCTGCACGCGCTGCGCATGGGGTGCCCAGACGCGGAACGTCGTGCCGCCATCGAAGGGGATGGCGCCCATGCCCGGTCGCCATGACGGCTCCGGCTGGGGCTCCAGCGGCACGAAGGCCGTGAGGACGCCGGGCACCTGGAGCTGGTCCGCGGGCCCGAACAGCTCCGGCGCGGAGCGAGAGCGCGCAGTACGCTGCAGAACCTGGTTGCCGCGCTGCTTGCATGCGGACTCGCTGAAGTCCTTGCGTGCCCCGCGTGACTCGTCTGGTTTCGTTTCCCGGTTCGACATGCTTCCCCCGCTCCGCGGACGCCGCGCGATGCGCCGCATTCCGACAGCGGGAGGGCCCCTGGGTAAATCCTCCCCAGGGGGCCGACGCTCGTTCAATTCAAGGCACTGGTGGGTTCGTCCGCACCTGTCTGATTCCTATCGTCCCATGTTGCAAGGATTAGCCTGGAGCAGCGAAAAATGTAAATCGGAAAATATCGGAAAGTCGTATTGGGAGGCGTTGCGCAATGCGATGCAACTCCTCGCAGCACAAAGGAAGTGTATGAATCTGTTTCGGAAAAGTCTGTTGTCAGCGTCATTGGTGGTGCTTGGGATGAGTGGGTGTGGCGTCGCCGAGATGCCTCAGGACGAGACGGCCACCCTTGACCAGGAGCTGGCGACCGCGGACGCCGTGCCCCTGCCGCTCCCGGTGGGATGCCTGCTCGCCTCGCTGGACACGGACAAGGATGGCATCTGCGACATCGTCGAGCTCGTTCTGGGCACCAACCCCAACAGCACCGACACGGACGGGGACCGCCTGAGCGACTACGCGGAGTCGTTCGGCTTCGGAGGACTGGACCTGGCCGCTATCGGGGCGAACGCGCGCAAGAAGGACATCTTCATCGAGGTGGATTACTACCCCGGCCTCCAGCCCACCCAGGCCACGTTGAACCGAGTCATCACGGCGTTCGCCAACGCGCCCCTGTCCAACCCGGACGGCACCACGGGCATCACGCTGCACATGGTGGTGGACCAGCAGATCGCCGCGGCGGACGCGGACTCGGACTTGAACCCCGTCTGGACGGACTTCGACAAAATCAAGTCCAAGTACTTCGCGGCGAGCCGGGGGCCGTTCTTCCATTACCTGCTGATTGCCACCCGCTACGACGGGGGCAACTCCAGTGGCATCTCTCGCGGCATCCCCGGCCATGACTTCGTGATGACCCTGGGCTTCGCCGGAGGTGGCTCGTCAGTGGACCAGGCCGGCACAATCATGCACGAGATGGGGCACAACATCGGCCTGCGCCACGGCGGCACCGACCACGCCAACTTCAAGCCCAACTACCTGAGCATCATGAACTACGAGTACCAGTTCCAGGGGTTCAGCATCGGCGGGGTGGCCAATGTGCTCGACTACTCGCGCGTGCAGGTCGCCGCGTTCAACGAGCTGGCTGTCAACGAGGGCTCCGGCTTCACGCCCGTTGCTCCCACCACCGAGGCGGACCTGGCGCGCATCAGCGGGCTTCGCTTCAACGGCGTGGCGGTCGTCGGCAACGCGAGCTCGAACACCGACTTCAATGGCAATGGTGTCCTCGACGCCGCGACCTACAGCCGTGACTTCAATCGCAGCGGCTTCGCGGACGTGTTCCCCGCGACGCAGAACGACTGGACGGCCCTGCTCTATGACGGAGGCGGGCAGATTGGTGACCCCGGCCTGGGCACCCTCCGGAGCCTGAGCCGCGCGGAGCGGTTCCTCACCCCCCCGGAAGAGATGGAGCCCTGCCAGACCGTGAACGAGAGCCGCATGCCGTAGTCCCTCGCTCCACGGCGACCTTCGCATCCCAGGGCCGGGTCCTCCTTCGTGGGGGCTCGGCCCGTTGTTTTTCAGTCCGAAGCGGAAGTCTGGCATTGGGACGGAAACGCCCTGTCCGGTTCTGGACGGTGACGGATTTGTCAGTGTTGTCCGGACTTTGGATTGCCTTGGATGTGACAGGGATTGCGCGCCGTCAAGGAATGCGCTGCCCGCTGAGATGTGAATCCTCGCTGTGCAAAGGACGTGTATGAGCCAGCTTCAGAAGACGCTGCTGACAGCCTCTCTGATGTTCCTCGGGTTGAACGGTTGTGGCGACGCGGAGGTCCAGCAGGAGCCGACGGCGAGCACCCGTCAGGACGTGGCCCTGGCCCCGCCGCTGCCTCCCGGGTGTCTGTCCACGGACCGGGACGCGGACCAGGATGGAATCTGTGACGTCGTGGAGGCCACGCTGGGCACCAACCCCAACAGCTCCGACACGGATGGTGATCGGCTCAGCGACTACGCGGAGGTGTACGGGCTCGACGGAGTGAATCTGCCTGCCTTCGGAGCGAATCCGCGCAGGAAGGACATCTTCGTGGAGGCGGACTACTACCCCGGCCTCTTCCCCGCGCAGACCACGCTGGACCGCGTCACCTCGGCGTTCACCCTGGCGCCGGTCAGCAACCCGGATGGCTCCACGGGCATCACGTTGCACCTGGTGGTGGACCAGCAGATATCCGCGGCGGACGCGGACCAGGACCTGAACCCCGTCTGGACCGACTTCGACATCATCAAGACGAAGTACTTCGCGGCGAACCGGGCACCGTTCTTCCACTACATGCTGTTCGCGAACCGCTACAGCGGCGGCAACTCCAGCGGCATCTCCCGAGGCATCCCCGCCCATGACTACGTCGTGACGCTGGGCTTCATCGGCGGTGGCTCGGCGTCGCAGCTGGCCGGCACCATCATGCACGAGCTGGGGCACAACATCGGCTTGCGCCACGGCGGCACGGACCACGCCAACTACAAGCCCAACTACCTGAGCATCATGAACTACGAGTACCAGTTCTACGGCTTCACCATCGGCGGCGTGGCCAACGTGTTCGACTACTCGCGCTTGCGCATTGCGTCCTTCAACGAGGCGACCATCAGCGAGGTCGCCGCCTTCACGCCAGTGGCTCCGACCACCGAGGCGGACCTCGCCCGCTTCGGCGGGCTTCGCGTCAACAACGTCCAGATTGGCGGCAACGCGAGCGCCAATCTCGACTTCAATGCGAATGGCGCCATCGAGGTGGCGAGCTATGCCCGGGACCTGGACCGCAACGGCCTGTCGAACAGCGTGTTCCCCGCGTCGCAGAACGACTGGCTGGCCCTGGTCTATGACGGGGCCGGGACGATTGGTGACTCCCAGTTGGGGGCCTTCCGGAGCCTGAGCCGCGAGAGCGCGTTCCTCGTCGCCCCGGACAAGATGGAGCCCTGCCTCACCGTGGAAGAGAGCCGCATGCCGTAGTCCTTCGCTCCCAGGGAACCTTCGCATCCCAGGGCCGAGTCCTCCTCTCCGGGGGCTCGGCCCTCCCAGTTTGGATTGGCATGAAGGCGACAGGGGGCGCGCCGAAAGGAATGCGCCGTCGGGTGTGATGCAAGTTCTCGCTTCGCAAAGGAAGTGTATGAGCCAGCTTCAGAAGGCGCTGCTGACAGCTTCTCTGCTGTTCCTCGGGTTGAACGGATGTGGTGGCACCGGCGGCCAGGAGGCACCGGTGGCGAGCACCCGTCAGGGCGTGGCCCTGGCCCCGCCTCCCCCGCCCGGGTGTCTGCCCGAATCCCCGGACACGGACCAGGACGGAATCTGTGACGGGGTGGAAGCCATCCTGGGCACCCATCCCGACAGCTCCGATACGGACGGTGACCGTCTGAGCGACTACGCGGAGGCGTACGGACTCGATGGCGTGGACCTGCCCTCCCTGGGCGCGAATCCGCGGAGGAAGGACCTCTTCGTGGAGGTGGACTATTACCCTGGCTTCCTGCCCGCACAGACGACGCTGGACCGCGTCATCTCGGCGTTCACCACCGCGCCGGTCAGCAACCCGGATGGCTCCACGGGCGTCTCGTTGCACCTGATGGTGGACGAACAGGTTTCCGCGGCGGACGCGGACCAGGACCTGGACCCCGTCTGGACGGAGTTCGACCTCATCAAGGCGAAGTACTTCGAGGCGAGCCGGGCGCCATTCTTCCATTACATGCTGCTCGCGAACCAACACAGCGGCGGAACCGCCAGCGGCATCTCTCGAGGCATCCCCGGCCATGACTTCGTGGTGACCCTGGGCTTCGCTGGAGGTGGCACGGAGCTTCAACTGGCAGGGACCCTCATGCACGAGTTGGGGCACAACATCGGCCTGCGCCACGGTGGGAACGACAACGCCAACTTCAAGCCCAACTACCTGAGCATCATGAACAACGAGTACCATTTCCATGGCTTCACCATGGGCGGTGTGCCCAACGTGCTCGACTACTCGCGCGTGCGGATTGCGTCCTTCAACGAGGCGACCATCAACGAGGTCGCGGCCTTCACGCCGGTCGCTCCCACCACCGAGGCGGACCTCGCGCTCATCGGAGGGCTTCGCTTCAACAACCGCCTGGTCATCGGCAACGCGAGCGCCAATCTCAGCTTCAATGCCAACTTCGTCATCGAGGCCACGAGCTACGCCCTGGACCTCAACCACAACGGTGCGAAGAACAACGTGTTCCCCGCGTCGCAGAACGACTGGCATGCCCTGGTCTATGACGGGGCCGGGGAGATTGGCGACTCCCAGTTGGGCACGCTCCGGAGCCTGAGCCGCGAGAGCGCGTTCCTCGTCGCCCCGGACAAGATGGAGCCCTGCCTCACCGTGGAACCGGACCGCACTCCGTAGTCCCGGTGTCCAATCCCGCCGCTGGGTCCTTCTGTCCAGGGGATCCGGCGTGCGCTGTTCCCGCTCCACGTGGCTTGTAGGGGCCGCCCGAGTGTCCGACACTGGCCCTTCCCCATGGCCGCCAGCGAAGAACGTCGCCTCCAGGCTCTCGTGCTCGCCCCGGTGCGACGTGTGCAGCGGCGTCTCAACGCCGTGGCCTGGGCCCAGGCGAGCATTGTTCCCCTGTGGGCCACCGTCACCGCCTGCGTGCTCGCCCGGCTGCTCCTGCGTGACGCGTGTGTCTGGCTCCTGCCGCCGTTCGTCCTGGCGGGGCTGACGTGGGGTTGGCTTCGGGCTCGCGAGCGCGGCGTCTCGCTGGAGCAGGCGGCCGTGCTCGCGGACCGCTCGGCCAACGCGGGAGGGCTGCTGCTCACCCGGCTAGAGCGGCCCGTGGGGGAGTGGGAGCTGACCGTCAATCAGCTCGTCCGCGACGTGAAGCCGCCCGTGGTGGCGTGGCGCCGTCCGGTGGGGGCGCTCTCGGGCGCGCTCTTGTTCTTGCTCATAGGCTTCCTGCTTCCGTTGCCCGCGCCCCGGGGGCCCCGCGCTCCGCATGCCGCCGCCGCCGCGAAGGTGGAGGCGGTGAAGGCGCAGGCGGAGGCGCTGGCGCGGGAGGAGCCGCTGGGCGAGGCGGTGGAGGACGAACTGCGCCGACTGGCCGAGGAGGTCGCCGCCGGCCGCTTCGACTCCGGTGACTGGGAGGCCGCTGACTCCTTGGAGCGACGACTCGCCGAGCGCGCCGCCGAGGCCGCCGCCGAACTGGCCCAGGCCTCCGAGGCCGCGCGAGATTTGGAGGAGGCCCTGGGCGCGGCGGGGGGCGCCGAGTCCGCGTCTCGCGAGCGCGAGGCACTGGAGCGCGCGCTCATGGGACTCGAATCCCCTGAGGCTTCGAACGGCGAATCCCAGCCGGAGGGCGAGGACTCCCAGGAGCAGGCCTCGGCCCGCTCGGGCGAAGGACAACAAGGCCAACAGGGTCAACAGGGCCAGGACCCGAATGGGACGCAGGGCGCCTCGCCATCGGGGCAGGAGGGCTCGGAGGGTTCGAAGGACCAGGCCCAGCGGCAGGCCCAGGCCCGCGCCCAGGCAGGGGGCGCTCCGGACCAGATTTCGGAACTGCGCCAATCGCTGGAGCGTCGACAGCAGTCACTCGCGCAGCGCTTCGAGCCGCGCGAGGGCCAGGGGCAGCAGGCGAGCTCGCGACGCTCGGGCCCGCGTCAACGGCAGGGCGCTCGCGAGCGCGGTGAAGGTGCGCCCCGACCCGGACAGGACGGCGAGCAACGAGGTGAGGGCGAGGGGCAGGGAGAAGGCGAGGGGCAGGGCGAAGGGGAAGGGCAGGGCGAAGGACAGGGGCAGGGGAACAAAGGCCATGCGAGCCGTGGGGTGCGCAGTGGCACGGGGACGGAGGGCGGCGGACCTGGTTCGCTCGTCTTCGGGGGGGAGGCGGAGATGGACCCGGACCGCCTCGCGTTCGAGCCGCTCCCGGAGGGACAGGGTGGCGAGGCCGGAGAGCTTTGGGGGCTCGAGGCGGCGGACCCTCGGCGGAGCACGGGGACGGCGGGGGCGGCGGGCTCGCGGGGAACGAGCGCGCGCGGTGAGGCGACAGCGGGGCCGGGAGCGCAGCCGTTGTTGCCGCGCAACCGCGAACTCGTGAAGCGGTACTTTGGTGGCGAGTAGCCTGGAAGGGGAGACACACGTGGCAGCGGAGCTTCTCAGTCCCGCCGAGGCACAGGGGGCGGCGGAGGTGGCGGCCCGGCTCAGGGACAACCTGAATACGGTGCTGTTGGACCAGGAGTCCGTCGTCGAGCAAGTCGTGGTCGCGGTGCTCGCGCGCGGGCACGTGCTGCTGGAGGGCCTGCCCGGCCTGGGGAAGACGGAGCTGTGCAAGTCGCTGGCGAAGCTGCTCGCGCTGCCCTTCCGTCGCATCCAGTTCACCCCGGACCTGTTGCCCGGCGACATCACCGGCACCTACGTGCTGGAGGGAGAAGGGCGCCGCGAGTTCGTCTTCCGCGAGGGGCCGCTGTTCGCGAGCCTGGTGCTGGCGGACGAAATCAACCGCTCCAGCCCCAAGACGCAGTCCGCGCTGCTGGAGGCCATGCAGGAGCGCCGGGTGACGGTGCTCGGCCAGACGCGGACGCTGCCGGACCCGTTCTTCGTGCTGGCCACGCAGAACCCCATCGAGCTGGAGGGCACCTACCCGCTGCCCGAGGCGCAGTTGGACCGCTTCCTCTTCCGCATCCAGGTGCCGCCCGTGGGCGCCAAGACGCTGCGCGCGCTGCTCACCACGCGCGTGCGCGGCGCGCCGCCGGAGCTGTCTCCCGTCCTGGATGGCGAGGGCCTCGCGCGCCTGTTCGCCGCCGCGGACCGCGTGCACCTGCCCGGACCCGTGGCGGACTTCATCGCCCGGCTGGTGGAGGCCAGCGACCCGCGCCAGGCCTCCGCGCCCGACGCCGTGCGCCGCTTCGTGCGTTATGGCGCGAGCCCCCGTGCCGCGCTCGCGCTCGCCGCCGCCGGACGCGCGCGTGCGCTCTTGAGCGGCCGGCCCAACGTGGGCTTCGACGACGTGGTGGCCGCCGCGCCCGCCGCGCTCAACCACCGACTGGTGCTCGCCTACGAGGCCTCCCTGGAGAAGGTGTCAGCGCCGGACGTGGTCCGCGCGCTGCTCCAGGCCGTGCCCGAGGTGCCGCGTGACTAACGTCGCGATGCTCTCGCTGTGGCTCTTGCTGGGCACGTCACCGCCGCCACCCCCCATCAAGAGCGCACCGGCTGCCGTGGAAATCGCCGAGGCCGTCGAGGCCATCGAGGCCGCCGAGGCCGCCCGTGCGCCCTACGGCTATCGCGAGGCGAGTGGCAGCGCGGACTCCAACACCTGGGGCCCCTTGCGCGTCACGCTGCACGGCGGCGCGCTGAAGCCGCAGCGCGGGTACTGGGCGACGCAGGTGGTGCTGAACAACAGCGGGCCCCAGCCGCTCCCGGTGAGGCTCTCCTTCAGCCCCGCCTATGGCGACACCACGCGCTCCGTGGTGCGCGAGGTGGAGGTGGGGCCCCGGCAGCGCGTCGTCGCGTGGGTGCCGCTGCCCGTGGCGTGGCACTCGGTCGTCGTGAACATCCTGGCCCCCGGGGTGGTGCCCATCAACGAGTCGCTCTACGCCGACTCCGACCGCTTCGAGCCGGTGATGGTGGTGGGGAGCGCGGCGGACTTCGAGGCCGCCACCGCGCTGACGAAGACGGGGGAGCAGGACGAACCGTACTTCTCCGCCCGCTTCCTCGAGGCGCGGGACGCACCGCGTGAGCTGGCCGCCTACGTGGGCTTCGAGATGGTGGTCCTCACGGACGAGGCCACGGCGGTGCCGGCGGATGTGTGGGCCGTGCTGGAGGCCTACGCGGTGTCGGGAGGGACGCTGGTCGTCACGCGTCCCTCCAGGGACTTGCGTGAGCGCCTGCCGCTGCTTCCGGAGGCGATGACTCCGGAGATGCCCTATGGCTTCGGCAAGGTGTGGACGTGTGACGGCGTCGCGCTGGAGTGCCAGGCGCTGATTCGCGGAGGCGTCAGCGGCGTCGAGCCGACGGCGCGTGGCCCGGTGATTCCCGCGGGCGCGCAGCAGCGCTGGGTGGGGTCGATGATGGGAGAGCGGCGCGAGGCGCTGCCCCTTCTGACCAATGCCCGCACGCCGGTGGGCCGCTTCCTGCTGGTCATCTCCGCCTTCGCGTTGGCGGTGGGGCCGGGGGCCTGGTGGTTGGCGAAACGACGAGGGCCCGTGGCGGTCCTCATCGCGGTGCCGGCCATCTCCGTGGTGACGTGCCTGGCGCTCATCTTCTGGTCCGTGCTGGTGGATGGCTTCGCCGTGCACACCGCGCGCTACAGCCTGACGTGGCTGGACGGAGCGCGCTCGCGCGTAGTGACGGTGGGCCTGAGCGCCTGGTACGCCAACCTGTCGCCGGACGTGGTGCGCCTGCCCTCCGCCAGCGTGCTCCTGCCCCCTCCCGACGACGAGGATGCGCTGGCGGACCTGGATTGGACGGGAGGCCTCACGGTGGGCGACGGCTTTCTTCCGCCGAGGACATATCGCGAGTGGGGTGAGGTGGCCGTCCTCCCCTCCCGCGCGCGGCTGGTGCTGAAACGCGCTGGGGAGACGCCTCGCATCCAGAACGCCCTGGGGGCGCGGTTGGAGGAAGGGTACCTGCGGCTGGATGGGAAGCTGTGGCGCCTGCCCGTCTTGTCGGAGGGCGAAGAGGGGGCGCTCACCGCCGTGGCGCCGGAGGACGTGAAGGACTTCTCGGTGAGCCAGGGCCTGGGGGAGGGCGGCGCGCTGCGACTGACGAACGCCCTGATGCCCTTTGGCGCGAACACTCCCGAGAATGGCTTCATCGCGCGGTTGAGCGGGCCGGGGTTGATGCCGACCAGCGGCTTTCCCACCGAGGTGGATGTCGGGGTGCATTTCATCCGGGGAGAGGTGAAGCCATGAGCCCGCTGCTGGAGGTGAAGGGGCTGCGGCGCGACTACGGCCCGCTCAGGGCGGTGGACGACGTGTCCTTCAACCTGGAGCCGGGCAGCATCCTGGGCTTCATCGGTCCCAACGGCGCGGGCAAGAGCACCACGCTGCGCATCCTCGCGACGCTGGATGCGCCCACGTCGGGCGAGGTGTTGCTGGGCGGCCACTCGCTGGTGGACACGCCGGACCGGGTGCGTCCGCTCATCGGCTACATGCCGGACCGGTATGGCACCTACGACGACGTCACCGTCTTCGAGTTCCTGGACTTCTTCGCGCGAGCGTACGGGCTGACGGGCGCGAAGCGGCGCCAGCGCGTGGAGTCGGTGATGGGCTTCACGGGGCTGGTGCCGCTGGCGGACAGGCTCACCACGGCGCTGTCCAAGGGCATGCGGCAGCGCGTGGCGCTGGGGCGCACGCTGCTTCACGACCCGAGCCTGCTGCTCCTGGACGAGCCGGCGGACGGCCTGGACCCGAGGGCCCGCATCGAGCTGCGCGAGCTGCTGCGCGCTGGCGGACCAGGGCAAGGCGGTCATCATCTCCAGCCACATCCTCACGGAGCTGGTTGACATCTGTGACACGTGCGCCATCATCGAGCAGGGGCGCCTGCTGGCCACGGGCAAGGTGGAGGACATCCTCCGGCAGGGCACGGGCGTCGCATCGGTGGAGCTGACGGTGCGCCTGGCGGCGGGCGCGGGCCTGGAGTCTGCCTGGGCACGGGCGGAGCGACTGCTTTTGGAGCAGCCGCGCGTGGCGCGCGTCTCGCGCGAGGGTGAGTCCTTGAGGGTGGAGCTGGAGTTGGAATCCGGTGGTGGCGTGGGGCAGGCGGACGCTGCTGCGGCGGCGCTGCTGGCGGTCCTGGTGACGGCGGGCCTGCCGGTGTGTTTCTTCGGCACGCGGGAGCGCAACCTCGAGGACGCCTTCATGACGGTGACGAAGGGGAGGCTCGCTTGAGCGCGCCGGTGGAGTCGAGCGGGGTGGGCGGGTCCTTCCAGGAGCGATGGGGAGACCGCCTCAACCCGCTGGTGGTGAAGGAGGTCCGTCAGGGCCTGCGCACGCGCATCTTCTGGGCGAGCTTCGGCTTGAACCTGATTGCCTGCGTGGTGCTGGCGCTCGTGGCATTCGTCCAGACGCGGGAGCTGTCGTTCTCCCATCATGGCCAGGCCTACTTCTTCGCGTTCTTCATCTGCCTGGCCGTGGCGCACTACTTCGTCATTCCGTACGGCGCGTACCGCTCCCTGGCGCGCGAGCGGGAGGACGACACGTGGGTGCTGTTGGTGCTCACGGGGCTGGGGCCTCGCAAGATTCTGCGGGGCAAGGTGGCCTCGGCGCTGGTGCAGGCGGGGCTGTATGCCTCCGCGGTGGGGCCCTTCCTGCTCTTCAGCTACTACCTCAATGGCATCTCACTGCCGTCCATCCTCACGGTGCTGGGGTTGGGCGGGGCGTGGCTCGTGTTCCTCACCGTGGTGGCGGTGTGCGCGGCGACGCTGGCGGACAGTCGGATGGGGCGCGCCTTCGTGCACTTCGTGGTGCTGGGGGCGCTGGGCATGGCCTTCAGCACGGCGCTGGGCGTCGGGGGCGCGCTGAGCGACTCGGGCAACCGGCTGTTGAGCAAGTACGGAGTGCAGCTGGCGACGGGCGTGGGGCTGGGGGTGATGCTCCTGGATGGCTGGCTGCTGTTCGAGGTGGCCGCGTCGCGGCTGTCGCTCTCCACGGAGAACTACACGAAGGGGCCTCGGCGGGCGGTGGTGGCGCAGATGCTGGTGGCCCTTTTGGTGGGGCTTGGCTTCTGGTGGTACGAGGACCGCAAGCACGTGGTGACGGAGCTCTTCTCCATCTGCGGCACGGTGCACCTGACCTTCGTCGGGCTCTTCCTGGTCTCGGACGTGGATGGGCAGGCCCGTGCGCTGCGCCCTGGCACGGGGCCGTTGTCCCTGTTCCGTCCGGGGGCGCTGCGAGGCTTCCGGCTGACGATGCTCCTGTTCGGGGTCTGGGCCGCGGCGTGGGGGGCGTTGGCGCTCGCGTCGGACGAGATGAACACCAACAGCGAGGCCATGCGGATGCTGATGATGGTGATGCCGGCCTACGCGGTGTTCTATCTGTCCCTGGCGCTGGTGTTGGGGCGGATGCCGCGCTCGGACCGGTTCTCGTCGCCCGCGTCGGTGCGGTTGCTCTTCGTGGCGGCGGTCGGCGTGGCGGCGGGCCTGCCTCCGTTGTTGGCGGAGCTGGCGGGGTTCGACATGGGGGATCCGCTGCTGAACCTCCTGAATCCGGTGGTGGGCATCGCGAACTTCGGCACGCATGACTACTCCACGGGCGAGCCGGAGATGACGTGGCCGCTGACCACCTTCGTGGTGGGCGCGGCGTTGCTGGTCGCGTTCCTGGCGGACCGGACGCTCGTCGAGCGTGAGAAGCGGGCCCAGTTGCCGTGAGCGAGCGTCTGGACGAAGCGGCGGTGGGACGGCTGGCGCCGGGGCTGGCGCTGGCGTTGCCGCGAGGGCCCCACCGGGGACGCGTGGGTGAGGTGCGCGCGGCGTCCACTGGAAGCTCGCTGGAGCTGCATGACTTCCGGGCGTATCAGCCGGGCGATGACTTGAGGCAGCTCGACTGGAACGCGGTGGCGCGCACCGATGAGCTCATCCTCCGGGTGAGGCAGGACGAGGTGTCTCCGCGCGTGGAGGTGGTGGTGGATGGCTCGCGCTCCATGGCGCTGTCCGCGCGCAAGGCGGCGTGCGCGCGGGAGCTGGCGTTGCTCGCGTGTGAGGTGGGCGCACGCCAGGGCTTGAGTCCCACGTTGCTGGCGACGGGGGTGAGGTCGGAGCGGGTGCAGGGGTCGGCGTGTCGGGCGGCGCTGCGGACGCTGGAGTTCGATGCGGGGGATGACCTGGTGACGGCGCTCGGGCGGCTGCCTCCGCCGAGGGCCTGTGGGTTGCGGGTGGTGGTGAGCGACTTCCTGTTCGAGGCGGACCTGGCGGCGATGGCGGCGCGGCTGTCTCGGGGCGCGGCGGGGTTCTTCCTGGTGCAGGTGTTGGACGCGGAGGACCTGTCGCCGTCGGGAGGTGAGGGCGCGCGACTGGTGGATTCGGAGAGCGGCGCGGCGCTGGAGGAGCTGCTGACGGAGGACGTGCTGGCCGCGTATGCGCGGCGCTTCGAGGAGCACCAGCGCCTGTTGAGAGCGGCGGCCCTGCGCTCGCGGGGAGCGCTCCTGACGGCGCCCGCCACGGAGTCACTGGATGCCCTGGTGCGGGGCGCTCTGCGGCCCCTGTTCGTCGCGGGGGGGCACGCGTGAGCGTCCTCCTTCAGGGGACATCGAGAGGCCATGACTCGCTGAGCTCCCGCGTCGCCGTGGGAGGTGAGGCGTGAGCTTCGGCTTCCCGTGGGGCTTGCTGGCGCTGGGCGCGTTGGTGCCGCTGGTGGCGGCGTACTTCCTGCGGCGTCGGCAGAAGCCTGTCGTGGTGAGCGCGCTGTTCCTGTGGCGCACGCCGCGTCCTCGCGCGGAGGCGGGGCCTCGCTGGGAGCGCTTCACGCGGGAGGCCTCGCTGCTGCTGGAGGGGCTGGCGGTCATCGCGGCGGCGCTGTACCTCGCGGACGTGCGCCTGGGCGAGACGGCACGCACGAAGCACCTGGTGCTGGTGGTGGATGGAAGTCTGTCCATGTCCGCGCGCGGCCCCGATGGGGTGACGGTGCTGGAGCAGGCCCGCCGCGAGGCCGCGAAGCGTGTCGAAGACGAGGCCGCCACGCGCGTGACGGTGCTGGCCACTGGACTGACTCCACGTGTCGTCGCGGGCCCGGAGGCCGAGCCCTCTCGTGCCCTGGCGGCGCTGGAGACCTTCGAGGCGCGAGGCGCGGACCACGACCCCATCCCCACGCTCCTGTGGGCTCAAGAGCTGGCAAGCACGGGCAAGCACGTGGCCTTCTTCACCGACGCGGCCCCCGTGGAGGGACTGGTCATCCCAGCCCCCGTGCGGTGGACGGCGCTGGGAGCGGCGCGCGACAACGTGGCGCTCATCTCCGCGCAGCGCAAGGACGACGGTGGCACCGCGACGGTGACGCTGCGAGTGGCCCGCTTCGGCCCAGGCCCCGAGTCCGTGGCCGTGCGGCTGCGTGCGCTCCCGGGCCCCGATGCGAAGCAGGGCACGGAGCGCGTGGAGAAGGTGTCGCTCCAGGGCGAGGGGACCGCCACGCTGCGCCTCACGTTCCAGAACGCGGGCGATATCGAGGTCTCCCTCCCGGACGATGCGCTGCCGGAAGACGGTCACGCACGGCTCGCCGTCGCACCCACGAGGCCCCTCGCGGTGAGTCTGGCCCAGGGCATGGGCTCATTGGAGCGCGACGCGCTGGAGCGCTTCCTGGGGGCCTCGCCGGAAGTGGCGCGAGACGGCGCGTCGGGCGAGGTGTTGCTCATCGGCCCACGAGGCACGGATGCGAAGGTGACGGTGGGCGCCTCGGGAAAGTCGCGGACCTTCGTGGGGCCGTTCTTCTCCGAGAAGGGGCACCCGCTGTTGGACGATGTGCAGCTCGCGGGTGTGCGGTGGTCCGCGGGTGAGAATCCTCCCGGACGTCCCCTCGTCACGGCGGGAGACGCGGTGCTGGTGTCCGAGGAGGACGACGGCCGCGTGCACCTCAACGTGGACCTGTCCCGCTCCAATGTCCAACGCGTGTCCGCCTGGCCCGTGTTGCTGGGCAACGTGGTCCGAGAGGCGCGTCGTGCCCGCGAGGGCTTCGTCCGCCGACAGCTCACGCTGGGCGAGCCGCTCCAACTGGTGACGCTGCCGGGGAAGCGCTACACGCTGGTGGGCCCGGGTGGAAGCAAGCCGGTGTTCGGCGCGGGGGCGGTGAGTCTTCCTCCCCCCGCTGCGCCAGGGCGCTACGTGCTGGAGCGCGACGACGCGGACACGGTGGATTCGGCGGAGGTCCTGGCGCTGGACGCACGGGAGTCGGACCTGCGTGGACGCTCGAACGCGGACGTGCCCGCGAAGGAATCGGGAGAGGACGAGGCGCGCGCGAATGCCTCGGACCGGGCGCGCTGGCCGCTGGTGTTGTTGCTGCTCGCGCTGCTGGGCGACTTCTACGTCACGAGGCGGGCATCATGACCTTCTCCCTCCCTCAGGCGTGGGTGTTGTTGTTGCCGCTGGGCCTCTTCCTCTGGAAGTTTGGCCGGCGACCCGGCCCGCCCATGTGGCTGCGCGCCGCGCTGCTGGTGCTGACGGTGGGAGCGCTCTCCGGTCCGGAGCTGCGACGCGCCGATGCGGGCAGCGACGTCGTGGTGGTCGTGGACCGCTCCGCCTCGATGCCTCGGGACATCGACCGCACCGCGCAGGAGCTGGTCTCCCATCTGGAGTCCCAGCGACGTCCGGGTGACAGGGTGGGCGTCATCGCCTTCGGCCGCGAGCCGCGCGTGGAGAAACCCCTGTCCACGGGTGGCGCCTTCGGTGGCTTCACGCGCCCGGTGGATGCGGATTCGTCCGACCTGTCCGCCGCGCTCGACGCCGCCAACGCCCTCATTCCCCAGGAGCGCACCGGCCGGGTGCTCGTCCTCTCCGATGGACGGGCCACGGGCACGGACGCGCGAGGCTCCGCGCGCAGGCTCGCGGCCCGCGGAATCGCCGTGGACTGGCGTCAGCTCGCGCGGCCCGAGCCTCCGCTCGATGTCGCCGTCGTCTCGGTGGACGTGCCCACCGCCGTGGCCGTGCGCGAGCCCTTCCAGTTCTCCGCGAGCGTCCACGCCTCGGCGGCGGTGACGGGCATGGTGCGCCTGGAGCGCAACGGCCGCCTGTTGGTGAAGGGGCCCTTCGATTTCCAGCCCGGCCCCAACGTGCTGCCCTTGAGGGACCTCATCGAGGAGCCCGGCCTCGCGCGCTATCAGCTCACCATCGAAGTCCCGGGCGACGGCGTGGTGGAGAACGACAAGGGCCTCGCGGTGCTGCGAGTCGAAGGTCCCCGGCGCGTGCTGCTGGTGACGAACCAGCCCAAGGGCACACTCGCGAAGGCGCTCGAAGCGACAGGGCTGCTGCTGGAGGTGCGTGCGCCGTTCCGCCTCACCCTGGATGACCTGGATGGCGTGGGCGCCGTCGTCCTGGAGAACGTGGATGCGAACACGCTGGGCGAGCCGGGCCTCAACGCGCTCGCGTCCTACGTGGAGCAGGCGGGCGGGGGCCTGGTGATGACGGGAGGGCGCGAGAGCTTCGGCGAGGGAGGCTATCGCCGCTCCCCCCTGGAGCCGCTGTTGCCCGTGTCGCTGGAGATGCGCGAGGAGCAGCGCCGCGCGGCCATCGCCATGAGCATCCTGATGGACTGCTCCTGCTCCATGGGTGTCACCGTGCCCGACGGCCGCACGAAGATGGAGGTCGCCGCCGAGGGCGTCGTGGGTGCGCTCACCCTGCTCAACCCACAGGACGAGGCCTCCGTGCACATGGTGGACACGGAGCCGCATGAAATCTTCCCGCTGCGCTCCGTGGAGGCGGGCCTTCCCTTCGACAAGGTGGCGCGCGGCTTCAGCGGTGGTGGTGGCATCTACGTGGGCGAAGCGCTGCTCACGGGCCGCAAGCAAATCCTGCGCAGCGACAAGGCCACCCGCCATGTCCTGCTCTTCTCCGACGCGGCCGACTCCGAGGAGCCGGGCGACTACCGCCGCATCCTGTCGGAGCTGCAGGGCAAGGGCGTGACGGTGTCCGTCATCGGCCTGGGTACGCCCAAGGACCCGGACGCGGCGCTGCTGAAGGAAGTGGCCCAGCGGGGCGGCGGACGCATCTACTTCGCGGAGGATGCGATGAGCCTCCCGCGCATCTTCAGCCAGGAGACGCTCGCCGTCGCCCGCGCCACCTTCATCGACGAGCCCGTGTCGATGGAGGCCGCGCCGGACCTGCCGCTCCTCGGCAAGCTGCCCGCCGAGGGACTGCCCCAGGTGGGCGGCTACAACCTCACCTATCTCCGGCCCCGGGCCAGCGTGGCGCTGCGCACGCTCGATACCCACGCGGCGCCCGTGCTCGCGATGTGGCCGCGCGGCGCGGGACGCACGGTGGCCTTCACCGCGGAGGTGGATGGTCCGTTCACCGGCGAGCTGCGTCAGTGGGGCTCGCTGCGCGCGGCGCTGGAGGCGATGGTGCGCTGGACGCTGGCGGGCACCACGCCGCTGGGCGAAGCGGTGGTGCGCTCCGAGCGGCGAGGGCACCTGCTGCGTGTGACCTTGGACCTGCCCCCGGATGAGCCACTCCCCGCGACGCTGCCCACGCTGATGCTGCTGGCGGGGGACGGGAAGTCCGCGCCCACCGAGCACCCCATGCGCTGGGAGGATGACGACCGGCTGGTGGCGGAGCTGCCGCTGGAGGGAAGCGGCACGTGGCACCCCGTGGTGCGAGTGGGACCGCGCGCCCTGCGTGCCCCGCCCATCGCGCTGCCCTATGCCCCGGAGTTCGAGCCCGGAAGTCCGAAGGAAGGCCTCGCGGTGCTGCGAGCCGTCGCCGCCGTGGGAGGGGGCGTGGAGCGTCTGTCCATGACGGGCCTCTTCGAGGAGGCCCCCGAGTCCGAGGGCCACCTGGCCCTGGCGCCCTGGCTGGTGGCGCTGGCCGTGGCCGTGCTGCTGTCGGAGGTGGCCGTGCGCCGCTTCCTCTCCGCGCCGCGCGTGCGAAGGCCCGTCATGGCGACAGCTTCACCGTCGAGCGCGCTGTCGGCGCAGCAGACGGTGGCACCCGCGAGGAGCGAGAAGGCTTCCGCGCGAGGCCCGTCGACGGAGCCCGACGCGACTGCGGCGGAGGCGAGCGCGGCGGAGGCGAAGCCTGCTGGAGCGGAGACGAAGACCGGGGAAGGTGGCGTGGACTCAGCGCTGGATGCCGCGCGCGCCCGCTCCCGCCGGCGACTGGACCGGTGAGCGGTCTGTGACGGGCCGCCCACCGGAGGTGCATCAGTTGTACGGGATGATGCTCACGGGAGTGCCCAGCTCGCCTTGAAGCTGGGTGCGGACCGTGCTGCTCACCGGCCACCGCCACGAGTACTGGAACAAGTCAGACAGGTTGGCGCCCGCGGCCCGGCTCGCGGCGAGGACGAAGTTGTTCGCGGATTCGGTCGGAGTCGTCACGTTGCCCAGCGCCTCGACCTGGCGCCAGAGCACGAGGACGAAACCCCAGCCGTGGACCCGCGCGAGGCGCAGCACGAAGGAGGCGAACAGGTCCGTGGTGCCAAACCCGCCGAGGCCTTGGTTGGCCACCAGCGTGTTCGTCCAGTCATGCTTGTAGCAATAGGAGCTTCCCGGGGAGACCTGCGTGCTGGTGGCGCCGGCCGTGCCGCACAGGACGTTGGCGTCGCGGTACGTGTTCACCAGGGCCTGGATGTTGGTGTACTGGGTGGCGTGCGCGGTGGTGACCGGCAGGCTGTAGTAGTCCATGGCCAGGAAGCGCATCAGCACCGCGTAGCCCGTCACCATGGCGTGCGCGTAGTTGGCGTTGGTGGACTTCAGCTCCCCATCGTAGAACCAGAAGTTGCGGCCCAATTCGTAGAAGCCCACCTGGTTGTGCTTGCCGGCGGCGGCCTCGGGGCAGATGTAGTTCTGGAAGGTGTCGAACTTGAACTCGATGCCCGTCTGTCCCATGTAGCCACAGGCCGGGTCTGTCGCCGAGCAGCCCGTCACCGCGCCCGAAGGCAGGGCGGCGAGGCTGTCCCGGCCCAGATAGTGCCTGCTCGGGTAGGACGCGTTCAACGTGGGCGTCTTGCCAGTCGCGCTCTGGTAGAACGAGTAACCCTTGTCGAGCCCATCGATGACGAGCGACAGCTGCGTCACATTGCAGGTCGTCAGGTCGGGGGTCCTCAGCGCCACGTACTGGCCCTTCCACACGTAGAGCGTGTGGTTGGACGAGTTCATGGACGTGTAGCTCTTCCGGAGGACGCAGTACCAGGAATAGGGGTCGTTGAAGTTCTTGTAGGCGGCCTGAAAGCCATCCGTGTGCTGGGTGCTGCAGGCCAGGTTGAGGTCCATCGGCTTGTATTGGCCGTTCTGGATGCAAGACCAGCCATACGCGTTGTTCTGGGTGAGTGTCGCGCTGGCCCCAGAGCCATACAGTTGGACGCAGTGGGCAGTCAGGTTCATGCCCGGCAGGTCGATGGCGGCCAGTGCGCTCCCCGGCGCGGCCACTCCCAAGACCCACAGCAAAGCCCCGACAGCGTGACGACATGAGCGAGCAATCGCGGAGCGCTCGGCGCTCCACGGATGGTTCTTCAGCATGTAGGACTTCCCCCTCTACGGATGTGGCACGGGCCGCCCCCGACCTGGAGGTGTCATCGCGATGAGGAGGGCGGCCCGCTCCCTATGAAGTTCACAGGGTAAAGACGAGATACACGGAAAGAGCGGGTGCCACAACTGGGTCAAAATAATTCCCCCCTACCAGAATCTGGGAATGAGGCTTTCGAGGTATGAGGCGCCGATGACGTACGCACGTTGGGGACGCCTGGGCCTCGCGCTGGGGCTCCTCGCACTGGCCCTCCAGGCCGCGCGCCTGGCGTTGCACAAGGGCTTCAGCATCGACGAGTTCCAGTACGCGCACGCGGCCTGGCTCGTGTCGAAAGGGGAGGTGCCCTACCGGGACTTCTTCGAGGTCCACTTCCCGCTGCTCTACCAGGGGCTGGCGCCGCTGTTCTGGCTGATAGGGGATGCACCTCGGGGTGTGCTCGTCTTGCGTCTGGCCATGCTCGTCCCGCTGGCGGGGACGTGTGTCTCGGTGGCGGTGCTCAATCGTCGCGAGGGCCGGGTCTCGATGTGGCTGGCTCCGGTGTTGCTGCTGGCGCTGGCACCGTTCACACGGTTCGCCACGGAGATTCGTCCGGACGCGCTGGCCTGTGCCTTGTTCCTGGGAGGGCTCGCCGCGTTGTCGGTGCGGCCCGGTACGCGGACGCTCGGCTTCGTGGCGGGGCTCTTGTTCGCCGCCGCGCTGTGGTCATCGCAGAAGGTGTTGTTCTACGGCGGGCTGGTGGGCGCGCTGCTCGCGGTGGATATGGTCTGGCGGCGGGGCAGGGGCGCGGCGCTCGTGGCATGGCCGGGCGCGTTCCTCGCGGGCGCGGGCGTGGGGCTCGCGGCGGTGGCGATGTCTCTCACGGTGACGGGCTCCTGGAGTGACTGGTGGCAGTGGTGCTTCGTGTGGGCCGCGGAGCATCAGCGGCACTACCCGGGCTTCTCGTGGCGGGACTACCTGCTGCCGATGGTTCGCGAGCAGCCCTGGCTCTTCGGGTTGGCGGTGTTGGGGTTCGTCGTCTCGGTGCGTGCGTGGTGGCGCTCGGGAGCGGAGCGCTGGGAGAACGCGGACCTGCCGTTGCTGCTCGCGGTGCTGGCGACGTTCGGCTCGTATGCGCTCCAGCGCGCGCCCTTCCCATACAGCCTGCTGCCGTTCCTGGGAGCGCTCGCGCCGTTCATGGCGCGCGGCGTGGTGGCGGCCTTCAGTGGCTGGAGTTCGCCCCCGGCGCGAGTCGTCGCGAGCCTGGCGCTGGGTGTGTTGCTCTGTCTTCAGCTCTGGAGGCTGGAGGCCCTGTTGGATGGAGGGGGCAATGCCAGACAGCAGGACGTGCTCGCACGCATCGGCACGCTCACGGGGCCTGGGGACGTCGTCTATGACAACTCGGGCGGCTACGTGAGCCGGCCGCACGCTCACTTCTATTTCTACACGGATGCCTATCTGCGGGGCTCCATCCCGGACGTGCTGGCGCGCGAAGTGCCGAAGGCCCTGGTGGAGCGAGGCTGCGTGCTGCGCGTGGACGACCTGAGAACGTCGGGGCTGCCGCCGTCGCTGCGAGGCTTCCTCGACACGCATTACCAGCCCTACGACGGAGACCTGTTCCTGTGGGGGCGGCGGTACGACGTGTCGCCCGGGAGCGCGCTGGAGGACGGCTTCCTGGCCGTGAGCGACGGGCGCTACTTCGTCGAGCCCGCGTCCGTGCTGGAGTCGGGCGCGCTGTTCATCGATGGAGCCCGCGTCACGGAGGGGGAGTTCACGCTGACGCGAGGCGAGCACACCGTGCGCTACGAAGGCCCGGTGGAGCGCTTCCATGTGCTGTGGCTTCCGCGAGACGGGCAGCGGTGGGTGCCGCGTCCCGAGGCGAAGCCCACCTACTCCCGCTTGTTCTGAGCGGCGCGGTGCCTTCGAGCGGAGTCCTCGAAGGCACCCAGGAGCCGGAGTCGCGCTACGGCGCGCAGGGCGCCTGACCCCCCGCGCGCTTGTAGGCACTCACTCGGGTGGACAGATTGCCGTTGTCGGTCTCCGGTGACGTCTGCCGGCCTTCACCCGCGCCAAACGAGAAGCCGACGGAGTGCGCCGCGGCCAGCTCCGCCGTGTGCGAGAAGAAGTAGTCCACGCGGTTGTCCTTCCACTTCTGGTTCGTGTTCGGCAGGTTCATGTTGCCCACCGGGAGCTGCCACCAGAAGTTCGGCTTGTTGAGCCGCTCGGAGATGGCGCTGGCCCAGGTGAACGCCTGGCGGAAGTGGGGCAGGGTGGCGTTGTTCGCGTCCCACCACGTGTCCTCGCCGATGCTGTCGTAGAAGCCCGCGTCGCGGTCCGACGCCTCCACGACGATGAAGTCCGTGTCCGCCGCGCCGAGCTTCAGCAGGAAGTCGGCCACCTTGCGCGCCTCCCCCGCGATATCGAACGACGCGTTGGTGTTGAGGTACACGTCCGTGCGAGTCGACCAGGGGCTGGCGTGCAAGCTCACCTTCGCATTGGGCGCGTACTTGCGAGCCATCGCAATCATGCACCGGCTCACGCCCACGGCGTTGTTCGCCATCCCCGCGCAATCCGTGGCATTGGCGCTCGCCACCTGCGCGGGCACCGTGGCCGGGTCTCCATTGGAGAAGAACTGGAGATAGCCCCACAGGTCCGGCTCGATGTGGAGCAGGGCGCGCTCGCTGCCCACCTGCTGCAGCGTGAAGCGCCAGTCCGCGAAGTAGCGCCGCATGATGGCCACGTCGTTGAGTGACTGGAGCTGCTGCTCGCCTTCCTGCGCGGGCCCGACGCCGCCCAGGAGCTGCTGGTAGTAGGTGATGAAGGGGAGCTGCTGGCGCCCCTTGGCCCCGGACACGTGGCCGCGCACGTAGGCGCCCGGCGGCTGGGACACGTCCTGCCAGCATCCCCACCACGCGCACGACGCACCCGCGCAGGACGTGCCGGACGTGGTGCAGCCCGAGGTGCACGACGTGCAGATGTTCGTCGAATCGACCAGGCCACTGGCGACGTACAGGTAGTGCACGTCGAAGGGCGCACCGGCCGCCGTGCTGTCCTCCATCTGCGCGCCGACGAGGAGCCGGTTCTTCCCCAGGGACGTGAGGAACGTCTCGCCCATGCACCCGGTGCCGGCAGGGCCACCGTCCGGAGTCCCACCGCCACCATCCGGCGTGCCGTTGCCTCCGCCGTCGGAGATGTCCGTGCCCGCGTCTCCCGAGGGCGAACGTCCGTCATCGTCCGAACTGGAGCAGCCTCCCAGCGCCAGCAGGCAGAGGGTGAGAGGAGCGAATCGCTTCAGCCACGTCGAAGTGTGCATGCGCATGACGACAGTCACGCTACTCCGTCACGCCCTGCACGGCTCAAGGGCCCGAGACTCCGGGACAGGGGGGCCGCCATGACTGCTTCCCCGCCCCACATCCAGCCTCGTGATAACAATCTGTTAATCTTTCAATTCAAGAAATTCTTGAATCGCGGCATTCGCGCCGACTACACGTGAGGGTTCCCCCCTGCCGAGCCCGCCGGGTGGCTTGAGTCTCCTCGCGGGCGTGGCACATCCCCTCGAGGCCGTGATGAAGACGCGACTGTGGTGGCTGGTGGTGCCCGCGTTGCTGGCGGTTGGCTGTGGTCCCGTCGTCGATGACGAAGAAGGCGAGGTCATCGACGAGCTGACCGGGCAGGTGCTCCAGCGGGCCACGGTGAAGTACGACATGCACCGGCTCCTGGAGGACGCGCAGGTGCTGGGGCACCAGTGGATTACGACCGAGCAGGTGCAGGCGTTCCTGACGCAGCAGGGCTCGTATCTGGCGACCTACCGGGACCCGGCCTTCAGCAACAAGACGGCGGCGGCGCTCATCGTCGAGCGCTCCAAGGCGTTCGGCATCAGCCCGCTGTACATGCTGGCGCGCATCCAGGTGGAGTCGAGCCTGGTGCAGAGCGGCACCTCCAACAACCTGGCCAAGGCCACGGGCTGTGGCTGTCCGGACAGCAGCGGGTGCGACGTGCAATACACGGGCTTCGGCAAGCAGATTGATTGCTCGGCGAAGAAGCTGCGCGGCTACTTCACGGACCTGGACGCGGGGCGGCCCACCGTCTCCGGCTGGAAGGTGGGGACGACGAAGGCGACGTTGGACCCGTGCTCGGTGAAGCCGACCAACAAGGCCACCGCGGCGCTGTACACGTACACGCCCTGGGTGGGCGCCTACGCGACGCAGTGTGGCCGCACCACGGTGGGCGGCTCGTCGCTGGTGGCGAGCATCTACCACCGCTACGCGGACGGCGGCTTCAACTGGGACGCGCCGACGACGTCGGGCTGCGTGTCGGAGACGGCGGGCACGACGGTGCCGAACCTGGGCTGCGTGCAGAGCTCGTCGGATGCCGTGTGGCGGCAGTGCGTGTCCGGCGTCTTCACCGCGGGCACCACGACGAAGCCCACCAACTGCACCCAGTCGTGGCCGTGGTGCTCCTCCGCCACGCTGGGCCGCAGCGTGCCCGCGCGCACGTGCGTCCAGTCCTCGTCGGACCAGCAGTGGAGCCAGTGCGGCGTGGGCGGCGCGTGGGTGAGCTCGCCCATGGCGCCCAACAGCGGCGCGGGCCCCGTGGGCGCGTGCTTCGAGATGTACTGGCTGTAGCGGCCAGCGTCAGTACTCGTTGGTCCAGATGAGGTCCAGGCCACCCGAGCGCGCGTCGCCGTACTGGCCTTCCAGGCTCCAGCGCGGTCCGAACTGATATTCGAAGCGGACCGCGTTGGAGTTCTCTCCCTGCTGGATGTTGGCGCCCACGCGTCCGGTGTAGCCGACGTAGATTTTGTCGGTGACGTAGGTGCCCACCTCCAGCTTGGTGCCGGCCATGCCCGCGCCTCCGGCCTCAATCGAAAGCACGTCCAGCGGCAGCTTCGCGGCCAGGGCCTTGCGCGCCTCGTTGGCGACGAGCGAGCCGACGACGGAGGCGGCCTGGGCGCTGGCCGTCATCGACGCGCCGGAGCCGCGCTCCAGCGTGCGGCGGCCGGTGGCGAGCAGCGTGTAGATTTCGGACTCCGGCAGCGGCGGCTCGCTGGTGGGCTTCAGGGTGATGTCGCGGCCCTGGCCTCGGATGGTGACGAACACCGTGATGTTGGAGCTGTCGTTGCGGTGCTCCGCGGTGACGTTGATGTACGGGACGGTCGGCGGGCCGGTGAAGCTCACCACGCTGTCGCGCTGCACGTCGAAGCGCCGGCCCAGCACGTCCACGCGGCCGCGCAGCACGCGCACCTGACCGAAGAGGCGCGCCACGTCGGTGTATTCGACGCGGAAGTCCTCCGACAACCCCAGCTCCACGTTGAGGTCGGAGCCCTTCACCCAGATGTTGCGCGGCGCATTCACGTTCACCCAGTACGCGCGCCCGGGGGGCGGCGTCTCGTCATCGCCCGACTCCAGGTCCTCCTCGGAGGCTGGCGTGGGCGGGGGCTCGGTGGAGGGCTGCTGGTTCGGCTCGGGGGCGCCGGGCGAGGGCTGCTGCTGTTGCCGGCGCTTGCGCCGCTCGATGGGAGTGCCGTTGCGCACCAGCACCACGTCACCGGGGCGCTCCAGGTCCTGCAGGTCCTTGCGCTTGGCCTCCGGCAGCTCGATGGTGGCCTCGGGGATGGAGACGTTGCGCAGGTTGACGAGCCGCTCGGAAATCGTGCCCTCCACCTTCGCCTTCATGCTCAGCACGGCCATGAGCTGGTCGTCGAAGACGATGGGGAAGTCGCGAGCCATCAGCGGGTAGGGCTTCCCCGCGGGGCTGGTCAGCTCGTACTCGCCATTTGGGGTGCGCGTCGCCGTCAGCGGAGCGTCCAGCCACACCGTGCCGCCACCGGCCTTGGCGGACAGCGTCTTGATTGCCAACGCCTCGCGGCTGGCCTCCAGCGCGAGCTGGATTTCGCGGTACTCCCCCAGGCCCATCAGCCCGAGCTTGCCGTCCTTCCACGCCAGCGAGCCCTGGAAGGTGGGCACGGCCAGAGTCCCCGCCAGCTTCGCGTCCGCCTGAATCAGCCCGCCGATGCTGCGCAGCATCTCCACCGCGCCGGAGAGGAAGGACGGGTCGAAGTCGCGCGCCTTGAGCGTCACGTCCAGCGGCGCCTTCGACGTGTTCAGGCCGCGCTGAATCGCGGGCAGGGACACGTCCAGCTCCACGCCGCCCTCCACCAGCAGGGTGCCGCCAGCGGGCGCGGTGAGCAGCAAGTCAAAGGCGGAGCGCGCGTTCTGGTAGCCATAGTGCAGGCGCGCCTGTCCCAGGGCCAGCTCGCCCATGCCCAGCTTCTGCACTCCGGCGGTCAGCTCCATGCGCGGCGTGTCCAGCGTGCCGCGCGCGGCCAGCTCCACGGCCAGCTCGCCCTGGATGCCCTTGGCCGAGGCGCTCGCCTTCTGCGCGGCGGCGCCCGTCGCGCGGGCCTTCGCCACGCCGGGCAGGTGCTGGAGGTCCACCGGGCCCAGGCGGCCCTTGAGCTGGAAGGGGATGTGTCCGTAGACCTCCTGGTCCTGCAGCGCGCCCAGGGGCGCATCCAGCGTCACGTCGAGCTGGGCCAGGGGTCCTTCGTCCCGCTGCGCCGCCAGCGTCACCTTCACGTCCTGGTCATCGCCCACCACGCCGAGCTGCCCGTTCACCGGCGGCAGGCCGTACGCGGTGAGGCCCACGGCCTTCACGCTCAGCCGCGCCTGCGGCACCAGCGCGGAGCCGGAGAGGGAGAGCTGCGCGGACACGGTGCCCGCGGGTTTCTGCAGGCCGCCCACGCCCTCGAACTGGGCCAGGGGCAATTCGGAGATGAGCGCCTCCAGGTCCACCGAGGCCGCGAGGAGGTCATCGGCCGTGGGAGGCCGCGCCATCATCCCGCCCAGCGTGAAGGGCGTGTGCAGCACGACGTACGTCTGGGAGGCCAGGCCCGTCACGTCCAGGCGCGCGTCCAGGGTGGCGTCCTCGCGGTCCGACGCCAGACGCAGCTCCAAGTCCAGGGGCTGCTTCAGGGCGAAGCCGGGCGGAGGCGCGGTGTAGTTCAGCCTCCGGCCGCGCAGCACGAAGTCGAGCCGGGGCTCGCGCGCGGTGCCGTCGATGCGCAGCTCTCCGGCCACCACGCCGCTCACCGGCTCCGTGCGACCCAGGAGCTTCATCGCCCCGGCGAGGTCCAGTTCCTCCAGGTCGACCTTGAGGGAGAGCGCGTCCTTGCGCCGCTTCAGCACGCCCTGCACCGGCACGTCGAAGTCCGCGAGGACTTTCGCCACCGGCAACCCCGCCGCCAGCGTGCCCGTGGCGCGGTCCTTCACGTAGCGCGCGTCCAGCGCCACCTGGAGGTTCTCGTAGCCCTTCACCCGGCCGTTCTGCCAGCGCAGCTTCGTCTCCGCATCCGGCCGGGGCAGCTTGCCCTTCGCGGTGACGAAGCCGGACACCGTGCCGCCCAGGCCCAGCTCCTCCGGGACGGCGATGCGCGGCAGCAGCGTGAGGTCCACCGCCTCCAACTCCACGCGCGCCGTCACCTGCTGGTGGGCGAGCGCGCCGAGCACCGACAGCGACTGCCCGCCCGACGCGAGCTTCAGCGCGGGCTCCACCTTCACGCCGCCACCGCCGAAGCCGACATGCGTGGGCGCCTGGAGCTTCCACGTCGCCTCCGGCCACGAGAGCACCAGCGATTGGATTTCCAGGCCCAGGTTGTCTTCATCCACCAGCCCGTTCAGCCCCAGGCCCAGCGTCAAATCGCCCAGGGCGCGGACGCTGACCTCCAGGCGTCGCTCCTGCGTGGTGATGGTGGCGGACACGTCCCGGAAGGAGCGCTCGCCCGAGCGCAGCGAGCCCACCACCAGCGTGGCGTCCGTGGTGAGCGGACGGGTGACGTCCGGCACCTCCGCCTGGAGCGTGAGGTTCCTCACCGAGATGTCCCCATAGGAGAGCGCGGTGAAGTTGCCCTGGACCAGCACCCCCGGCGTGCGCGCGGGGCCCTCCGCGCGGAACTCCAGCGTGCCGCTGCCGGACAGCGGAGGCACGGTGCCGGGGAGCAGCTTCGTCAACGTGTCGGACAGCAGGGCGAGGTTGCCCGCCGTCAGGCTGCCGTTCACGCGAATCGAGTCGAGGGTGCCCTCGCCCTTGGCCTGGAGGGAGGCGCCCGGCACCAGCACCAGCAGGCGCGACAGCGTGTAGTTCCCGTCCTTGGCGCGGGCATGCAGCTCCACGGGCCCCAGCGGCTGGCCCCGGAAGCGAGAGGGCGACACCGTCAGGTCCACCTCGCCGTCGAGCGTCTCCACGCTCGTGCCACCGCCCTTCGCGTCCAGGTTCGCGGAGAGGCTCGTCTTCGGCCCTTCCTTCACCAGCGCGGACAGGTCCACGTCGCGCGCCTTCACGGAGACGCCGGTGGAGCGCATCCGCTCCAGGTCCAGGTCGCCCTTCACGTCCAGCTTCGAGTTCGCGGCCGTCCCCTGGATATCCGCCCGAGCCAGGTCGCCGTCGATGCCCGCCGTGCCCACCAGGTTCACCGGCACCAGCAGCGGCCATGTGGGCAGGAAGCCGCGTGTCAGCTCCGGCGGCACGGTGAGGCGGCGCACGTCCACGTCCGCTTTCAGCGCGCCAGCGGGCTGGCCCGGCGGCGGCTCGGGAGGAAGCTGGGCGGAGGCGCTCGCGTCGAGCAGCAGGCCCGCGAGGTCCAGGTCCACGTCGGCCTTCAGCGCGCCCTCTTCACCGCCGCCCTCGAGCGACAGCCGCATGGGGCCCTTCGCGGGCAGCGCGAGTCCACCCGTGGCCTCCAGCGTCGCGCCGAAGCCCTGCGTCGCCGCCGCGAAGTGGCCGGATGCCTTCGCGTCGAAGTCCTCCAGGCGCACGTGTCGCTCGCCGCCCTCTTCAAGCTCCTGCTTGAAGTCGACGTAGCCGTCCTCGAGCAGCAGCTCGCTCAGCTCCACGCGCAGCTTGCCGCGAGGGGAGGGCGGCTCCTCGGGCTTGGGCACGCGGGGCGCAATCGCCCGGCTGAGGTTCAGCCCGCGCTCATCCTGGGCCAGGTAGAGGCGGGGCCGCACCACGCGCGCCTCGGTGATGTTGACGTGCTGCTGGAGGAGGCCGCCCAGGCGCACGCGCGCCTCGACGCGGGCAATCTCCGCCACCAGCTCGCCCTCCGGGTCATACAGCTTCACGCCGGTGAGGACGACGCCCGGAGGCGCCAGGTCCAGCCCCTCCACTTCCAGCCGGCCGGAGAACTGCTCGTTGGCCAGTTGGAGGCCCTTGCGGACGAGCCAGCCCTCACCCGGGGACGACGTCGCCCAGAGGAGCGCGCCCAGCACGGCGAGCACCCCCAGGCCCACCAGGCCGAGCAGGCCCAACAGCAGTCGTCGTGCCCAGCGTCGCCCCTTCAAAACGCCTCTCCAATCGACAGGTGCAGCGCGCACTGACCATCAGGCGCTCCCGCGAAGGTGGCCCCGCGAGAGGTGGGGCCGTCGGGCTTCCACTTGCTGCCAATGCCGAAGCAGCCTCCGGACGTCGGATAGATGTACCCCGGGGTGGCGACGGGCAATCCCTGGCCCAGATTCAGTCGCCGCGCGATGTCCAGGCGCACCGGACCCACCACCGTGAGGTAGCGCAGGCCGAAGCCCACGGCCTGGTAGTGGTCGGGACCGAACAACTTCGGCGCCCTGCCCGAGTCGAAGCCCTCCACGCCCACCAGCCCCGTGTCCCAGAAGGCCGCGAGCACGATGCTGGTGGAGATCTGATAGCGCAGCTCCAGCGACGTCTCGACGAGGCTGTTGCCGCCCACCGGCACCGTCTCCCACTCCTCCGTCTGCGTCGTCTCCGGCACGCCGTCGCCGTCCAGGTCCTCCTGCTTGGCCAGCGCCGCCAGAGGCGACAGGCGCTGGCCATTGAAGCCGCGCATGGAGGTGGCGCCACCGGAGAAGAAGCGCGTGACGATGGAGCTCTGCGAGCCGCCCGCGGGGTTGAGCGTGCCCGCGCGCAGCTTGCCTGCCAGCACCAGGCGCTTGTCCTCGCCGAAGGAGTAATAGAAGCGCAGGTCCGGCAGCAGGCGGATGTAGTTGAAGTCGCCGAAGAAGATGCTGCCGCCCTTCTGCACGGACAGGCTCAGGAAGTAGCCATCCCGAGGCTCCACCGGGTCATCGCGCCGGTCCCACGAGAAGGCCACCTCCAGGAAGCTCAGCGCCACGTCGCACTGGAGGGCGTCCGCGCCACAGCCCAGCACCACGGGCGGCACGCGCGAGTCCGCGCTCACCCGGCCCGACAGCCGATAGATTTGGAGGTTGTAGGAAGGGAAGACGGAGAAGTTGCGGTGCGGCTGCCAGATGACGCCCGTCTGCAGCCTGCCGCCGTAGAAGTCGTAGGCCTGCTCCAGGCCCTTCTCCAGCGTGAGCGACGTCTGCTGGCGCAAGTCCCGGAAGAGGAAGCGCGGCTGCTCGTACTCGCCCGTGATTTCGAAGACGGGGCCCTGCTTCGACGGCGACAGGACGTGCGGGATGAACGCGTAGCCGGCGCGGCCTCGCACGGTGACGCGGCGCAGGCCGCCCAGGAAGTTGCGGTTGGTCCACTCCCCCAGCACGCGCGCTTCCTGACGGGCCGCGTCCACGCCGATACCACCGCCCAGCCGCACCGAGCGGAACGGCGCCTCGCGCACATCCACGACGACGGGCACCGTGGCGGACTCCCGGTCCGGCGCCCCGCGGTTCACCTTCACCGCGCCGAACACGCCCATGCGGAACACGCGCGCCTGGGCCTCCGCCAGCGCCGTCTCGCTGTACCAGTCCCCCTTCTTCAGCGCGCCCTGCACCTGCTCGATGATTCGGCGCGGCGGCACCTGGGGGTTGGCGTCCGTGGCGACGAACGTGTTGCCGAAGCGGTAGCGCGGCCCTGGCTTCACGTCGAGCCGCACCTTCGCCTGGCGGGTGTCCACGTCCACCTGCACCTCGCCCGACACCTCGGCTTCCGCGTAGCCCAGCTCGCGCAGCTGCTCCTGCACCCGGGCCTTGGCTTCCTCCCAGGGCGCCTCGCGGAAGATGTCGCCTTTCTTGAGGGGCAGGTCGTCCATCACCCGCTCGTGGTGCTCCTTGCGGTGCTGCTCCGGCAGCGTCTGGAGACCCTCCACCTGGATTTCGCTGATGTGCGTGGGCTCGCCCTCGCTCACCTGCACCTGCAGCTTCACCTCGTTCTTGCCATGGGGCTCCACCGCGCTGTCCACCACCTCCGCCTGGTAGAAGCCCTGGGCCTGGTAGTAGCGCTCGATGCGACGCAGGTCCGCCTGCCACGCGTTGGGGTCGAAGTAGTGGGGGCTGCCGAAGGGCCAGAACGCCCACCACGGAGTCTCCGAGGTGAGGATGCGGTCCTTGATGTCCCCTTTGCTCACGTGCTTCGTGCCCTCGATTTCCAGTTGGGAGACCTTGGGGCCCGGAGGTGGGGTGGACGTGGTGGCGCACGCCGCGACGCTCAGGAGCGAGGCGACAGTGGCGAGGCGGAGGAGTCGGAGCAGGTCAACGGCCACGGAGTGTTCATACAAGGAAGGCAAGCGGCTGACGCGTCCTCTGGTGGACGGGCCCATCCCTTTGTCGCATTCCAACGTCTGGTCGCCCGGTCCTGTCGGCTGGTCCTTGCCGGACGGACACGGAGACGTGCAAGCCGCGCCAAGGTGCGCCAGATTGGGGCCCATGCTCCTGTCCCGGCGAATCAGAGTCCTGGTGTTCTGCGTGGTGTCGGCGCTCGCCACCGCCGCCTGCGGCGTGGATGATGACGAGGTGGTGCGCGTGAAGGAGGGCGAGAGCCTGGCCGACGCGGACTACTGCGGCTCCTTCGGCTGCGCGGACTCCTTCGAGTTCTGCGCCGAGGTATTCCTGGAATTCGGCCGCTCGCCGCCCATCTGTGTCACCGAGGACGTCTGCGCGCGGCTGGAGTGCGCCAACGCGAATCGCCGCTGCGCCATCTTCGATGGCTTCCCCGGTCAGGTGAAGTGCATCGACTGACCGCCGTGGGGCGGCGGTGACTCCGTCCGGGAGGAACTCTTCCGGACGAAGTCAGAGGTGTCTTCGGGTCAGCGGCGGGCGGAGGCGGTGAGCCAGGCCAGCTTCTCGGCCGCTTCCTTCGTCGTGGGGTCCGTCATCAGCGCGCCCACGTCCTGGGAGATGCGGTACGCCCAGTTCGAGTCGCTCATGGAGCCCGGCAGGTTGATGCGGTCCCGGGTGCCGAGCACGTCCTGCCAGGGCAGCACGCACAAGTCGCTGCTGGAGTTGAGCGCCGCGGCGAGCAGGCCCCGGTGCACCTCCGGGGTGAACTCGCGAGTCACCGTCACGCCCTGCAGCTCCGGCCAGGCGCGCGCGGCGGCCTGACGCTCGTCGTCGCGCGCGCCCTCCCACCACTCCGCCATCGTGTCGGTGTCATGGGTGCCCGTCGTGGCGAGGGACACGGTGGGGTACTGGTGCGGATTCCGGTAGACGCTGTCATCGCGCTCCCAGCGCATCACTCGATAGCCGGGCAGCTTCAGCTCCGCGAGTATCTGCCGCACGAAGGGGGGAATCACGCCCAGGTCCTCGGCGACGATGCCCGCGCCGTCGGAGAGCAGCTCGAAGTGCTTGCGGCCCTGCCGCTTGTGGCTCTCCTCGTCCGGGGGGATGAAGCGCCCGGTGGGCGTCTTCTCGTCGCGAATCCACTGCCGGAAATAGCCCACCGCGTGGTCCACCCGGCGCAAGTCGTAGTAGCTGGCCGCCTTCTTCGCGCGGGCCTTCAGCCACGCGTAGTCGTCCTTCTGCATGGCGGCGAAGTCGAAGTAGGGCAGGCCCCAGTCCTGGCCGGTGGCGGAGAAGTCATCCGGCGGCACGCCCAGCCGCGCGTCGCGGCGCAGGATGGTGGGGTTGGCCCAGCAGTCCGCGCTGTCCTGGCCGATGATGAAGGGCTCGTCGCCGCACAGGAGCACGTCCTGCGTCTTCGCCCTGGCGCGCGCCGCGTCCCACTGCTGCTCGGCCACCCACTGGAGCCATGCGTGGTAGCGCACCCGGCGCTCCAATTCCGTCGCCTTGGCGCGAAGTGCCTCGGGCTGGCGCGTGCGCAGGCCCTCCGGCCACTCCCACCAGGCGCGGCGCTGCTGCTCCTCGCTGATGGCGGTAAAGAGGGCGTAGGTCTCCAGCCAGTCGGCCTGGGCCTCGCGCCATTGCTGGAAGGCGCGGGCGCGCTCCGTCTTTCGGGACTGGTGCTGCTCCTCGAAGGTGTCGAAGGCGCGCGCGAAGGCGGCGTCCTTGAGGGGGAAGACCAGGTCGTAGCGGACGCGGGGCGCGGCGCGGGCCTCGGCGAGCTGCTTGCGCTGCTCCTCGGAGAACGCGCCCTCGCCGCCCGAGGCGATGAACTCCGGCAGCGCGTGCAGGTCGATGAAGAGCGGGTTGAGGCCGAAGGCGGACCGGGTCGCGTAGGGGCTCGAGTCACCGGGCGCGGTGGGCAAGAGCGGCAGCAGCATCAAGAGCTTCTGACGCGCGGCCTTCATCCAGGAGAACATCCCATCCAGCGCGCCGAAGTCGCCGATGCCGAAATCCGTCGGGGCGCGGAGTGAGAACAGCGGAAGCAGGAGACCGGAGAGCCGGCCAGGGGTGGACATGGTGCGGCGCAATCTGCACCACACCTGCCCCGGAGTGAACTGGTCCGATGACAGGAATCGCGCGGCGGGTTTTCGCTGGAGGACGGAAGCACCTTCTGGGGCGCACCCATGTGTTGGCCGGTACAATCCCGGGGTGACTGTCTTGCCCTTGTCCTTCTATGCGCGGCCGGCCCTGGTGGTCGCCCGGGAGCTGCTGGGAACCCTCCTCGTGGTGGTGGACGCCGCCGGCCAGCGCCGGGTGGGTCGAATCGTCGAGACGGAGGCGTACATCGGGGAGCACGACCTCGCCTGCCATGCGGCCAAGGGGCTCACCCCGCGCACGGAAGTCATGTTCGGCCCCCCCGGGCGGGCGTACATGTACCTCATCTACGGCATGCACCACTGCTTCAACGTCGTCACGGACGCGCCCGGCGTCGCGGCGGCGGTGCTGGTGCGCGCGGTGGAGCCGGTGGAGGGGCTTGAGGCTGGAGTGCGCACGGACGGGCCGGGAAAGCTGTGCAAGGCGCTGGGGCTGACGCTTGGGCACAACCGGCTGGAGCTGGACTCGCCGGGGCTGCACCTGCTGCCGGGGGTGGAGGTGGCGGAGGCGCGGGTGGAGCGGGGGCCGCGCATCGGCGTGGACTACGCGGGGGCGTGGGCGCAGGAGCCCTTCCGGCTCTGGGTCCGGGACAGTCAACACGTCAGCAAGCGGCCATCGAGGAGAGCTCGCAACCGGCCTTGACGAAGGCGCTTCCGGCTGGTTGGGTGCGCCCCGCCATGCCCGACGAGGTCGCCACGGAAGATGATCGCCAGCTCCTCGCCCGCGCGCAGGATGGGGACATGTCCGCCTTCGAGGCCCTGGTGGAGTCACACCAGGACAAGGTGTACGGTCTCGCCCTGCGGATGACCCGCTCGGAGGCGGACGCCGCCGAAATCACCCAGGACACCTTCCTGTCGGCCTACCAACATCTCAAGGATTTCCGCGGGGATGCGGCCTTCGGCTCCTGGGTGCACCGGATAGCGGCCAACCATGCGCTCATGCGCTTGCGACACCGGCGCGTGACGCAGGCCGCCGAGGTGGAGCTCCAGGGGCCGGAGTTCACCCCCCGGGGTACGCTGGCGGACTACCCGGTGTCGGATTGGAGCCGGGACGCCGAGGAGAAGGCCCTGGACGCCGAGCTGGGGCAGGCCATCCGGCAATCGGCGGATCGGCTGCCCGAGGGGTATCGTGAGGTCTTCCTCTTGAAAGACGTGGACGGCCTCAGTTACGAACAGATTGCAGAGGTGACGGGGGATTCCATTCCCGCCATCAAGAGCCGCCTGCACCGGGCTCGTCTCGCGCTTCGGGAGGCCATTGACGCCTTCTACAACCGGGACAATCGCGGTCCGTGAAACGCAACTGGGGGGCTCCGCATCTTCCGAAGCGAGGACGAGGGCGTGCCGCAGCCAGCCGAGGTTCGGATGTACACCTGTAAAGACTCAATCAACCTCCTGCTGGAATACCTCGAGGGCGAGATGTCGCCCGAGGAGTCGCGCCACCTCCAGGAGCACCTGTCGGGGTGCTCGCCCTGTGAGGAGTTCTTGAACACGTACCGGGCGACGCCCAGTCTGTGTAAGCGCGCGCTGGCGGCGAGGATGCCGAAGGAGGTCAGCTCCAAGCTGACGGAGTTCCTTCGCACCAAAATCAAGTCCGCCTCGTGAACCTGAAGCAACTGTCGCTGCCGGAGCTGGCGGAGGCGCTCGCGCCTTTCTCCCCGTCCCCCACCGCGGTCCGCAAGGTGTTCGCCGCCGTCTTCGCCCACGGGCTCGGCTCGGTGGAGGAAGTCGCGCGCTCGCCCCAGGTGCCCCGGCGGGTGGCGGACCACCTGAAGGCCCACGCCGAGATGCCCAGCCTCCAGGTGGTGGAGCGGCGTCGGGCGGACGACGGCTTCGTGAAGTACCTCTTCGACTCGCCCCTGGGCGGTCGAATCGAGGCCGTCCGGATTCCCATCTTCGATGAGAAGTACGTCGTCTGCGTGTCCAGCCAGGTGGGCTGCGCGCTGGCGTGCGACTTCTGCATGACGGGGAAGTTGGGTTTCAAACGGAACTTGCAGACCTGGGAGATTCTGGACCAGGTGCTTCAGGTGCGGGCGGAGGCGGACCGGCCGGTGCGGGGTGTGGTGTTCATGGGGATGGGGGAGCCGCTGCTCAACTACAAGGAGACGCTGCGAGCGGCGGGCATCCTGTCGAATCCGGCGGGCTTCTCGATTTCGGGGCAGTCCATCACCTTCTCGACGGCGGGGCATGTGCCGGCGATTCGTCGCTACACGAAGGAGGGGCATCCGTACCGGCTGGCCTTCTCGGTGACGAGCGCGATTTCCGAGAAGCGGATGAAGGTGCTTCCGATTGAGAAGACGCATCCGTTGCCGGAGCTGATTGAGGCGATTCGCGAGTACAGCCAGGTGCGGCGCGAGCGGGCGATGATTGCCTATGTGGCGATATCGGGCTTCAACCTGGAGCGGGAGGACGCGGAGGCGCTGAAGGTGGCCTTCGAGGGGATTCCCATCAAGGTGGACCTCATCGACGTGACGGACCCGACGGGGAAGTACCAGCCGCCGTCGGCGGAGGAACTGAGCGCGTTCCGGGATTACTTGCAGATTCTGAAGGCGCCGGTGGCGCGGCGGTATTCAGGGGGCAAGGAGATTGGGGCGGCGTGCGGCACGTTGGCGGCGACGCAGTACGGGGGCACGGTGATGCCGGTGCCCGTGGCTTCGCCCACCACGTGACAGTGTGCCCTGTCGGGCGAGCCGAGGGTGCGGGGTGGGGCGGTTAGGGTGCCGTCCGTTTCCGGGGCCCTCCGGCTGATGCCAAGGCATACGGGGAGCAGGCCATCCGGTGACGGAGGGGTGTACCCATGTCCCTGCTCTCGGAGTTCAAGCAGTTCGCCCTGAAGGGCAATGTCGTGGACCTGGCGGTGGCGGTGGTGATGGGGAACGCGTTCTCCGCCATTGTGGCCGCGGTGGTGGCGGACCTGGTGATGCCCGTGGTCGGCGCGGTGCTGCCGGGAGGTGACTGGCGCAACGCGACGGCGACGCCGCTGAACCTGCGGTGGGGGCACCTGCTGGGCGCGGTGCTCGACTTCCTCATCATCGCGGCGGTGCTGTTCATCGTGGTGGCGAAGGTGGGGCAGGCGTGGGCGAAGCGCGGGAAGAAGGGTGAGCCCGCGCCGGCCACGACGAAGGTGTGCCCGGAGTGTCTGGAGACGATTCCGTTGGAGGCACGGCGGTGCAGGGCGTGCACTTCGGTGCTGGTGACGGTGTGAGGGATTGCAGACGCTTCACACCGGACGAAGGCACGGTGGGACTCCCTCCGATGCGGTGAAGGAGCTACTCAGCGGGCGGGGCGAGGTGCTTGCGCGCGAGATACTCGGTGCCTTCGTCGACCCCGAGCGCAAGAGCCTTGTTGATGGGCTCGTCGAAGGAGCGTTCATCGTATCCTTCGATTCGTTCTGCTGGGGAGGCCCTTGCCTGCTTGAGCCATAAGACAAGGATTCGGAGTGCTGTGGTCCGCACCGTGATGTCTTCGTGCTCGCAGAGACCGGGGAGTGTGAGCGCAAAACGAGCTCTCCCCCAGCCCCTCATCTTCGAGGCCATCAAGAGTGCGTTCCTGAGTTGTCGAGGAGTTCCGTTTCGCCGCTCGATGATGTTCATCAGGAAGTCGAAAGACTCCTGTTTCAACGAAGTGAACTCTCGCTGGATGGGGCCAGGCAGCGGCCTCTCCCTGTCTAATTCCGCTGTAAGGCGTCTCCATGGGTTCTTGGGAGTGTTCATGATGGGGCTTGGACGCACCTGTCGGGGCCACTGGCCATTCCCAGGCTGCACTCAACCTCTTTCAATGCAGCAGGAGTGACTCAAGTCTCGCACCCGGAGCGTCGTCAGTCAGGTCTCCCCGAAGTATCAACCGAATCCCTCCTATGGCTGCTACCGAGGTTTGTTCGCATCCTCCTCGTTGTGCAAGTTGAATACGGTACCCTCTCCATGCTCTTTCTCGAGACGTCTCCGTGCGTCGTCCAGACTGGTCGCCAACACGGTAACCCTCTGGCCGGGTTGAGTGGGGTCCTGGAGCCAGATTATCGCGCGGTACTCCCGCATGTTCATCTCGGTCATGGCCGACTTGTTTGAAGGGCGCTCGTCTGGATGCGAATTGCTCATGACGGGCGATGCGATGCAGGCGGACCGTCAGGGAGTGGCTGTCTGGGTCGTGCCCGTAGCAGGTCCTCGTTGCTCCTGACTTTGGGGTGGGCACAGGCCTGCTCTGGAACCGTGACCTGTGCCCTTTCCCCTATGAGGAGGCCTCGCGACCTGGAAGACCGCGAGCCCATCCTCATTTACCCTGGAGCCGATCTTTCAGCCGGCATGATTACCGAATCGTATTCGCATCCTCTTCATTGTGCAGGTCGAAGACGGTGCCCTGGCCATGCTTCTCCTCAAGAAGCATGTAGGCCTCTTCAATGTCGGTTGCCATCACGGTTACCCGCAGACCAGGCTCAGTCTGAGCGTCGCCCCTGATCTGGATGATTGCCCGGTACTCTCTCAAATTCTTTTCGGTCATGTCGTGTCTATCTGAAGAGTGCGAAGCAAATATCACTCTAGCAGAAAGCTGTACCGCACCGGATTGTTTAGACGCCAGGTTGGTCGTAATCGGGCCGCTTGCTTCTGCATCAGCTCCCGCCGAGCCCTCGGCTCGTGGGAGCGTCATCTACGAGAGGATTGAAGCGAGGACTCCTTGGCACAGATGGGAGGACCTTCGTAGCTCCCTGCGTGTTCGAGTTCCTCTATCAACGTGCGGAGTTGCTCGAAGCGTGGCCAGGCTGCCAGATGGGCCGAATGGAAGTGGAGGAAGTTGAACTCGTACAACGGCGATGTGGTGTCGCTCGTGAGCAGTTCCGCGTTGCACCAGTTCTCATGAATCTCTTCTCCACAGGTCGTGCAGATGGCCTTGGCACGCTTGACTCGCCGGAGTCTTTCATTGCTGAGCGTGACTGCCACGGGCGTCAAGGGATGAGTCTCGAAGCACTCCATGTGAAAGGAACGGCCGGAAAGCGCGAAGAGTGGATCTTGTCGGTTCCTCACGAAGTGGGGGAGTGAGGCGCCAGGTGTCTCATTGATGGGCTCCTCACAGATGCCGCACTTGTTTCCGCGAATGAATGCCATGGCTGCACCGGAGGGTACTTGGGGAAGAGAGCGGCGCACTCGCTGGCGCTCGCGTTGAGCTGATGGTCCCGTTGCTTCTCGGGAACTTGCATGCGAGGTGCTCAGAGAGCATAGCGGTCCGCGTACTCGGGGCGCAGCGTGCCTCGATACCAGCCATCAAACGAGTCGAAGACCTGAGTCGGCTCACCCGTCCGCTGGCCGAACCAGGCAAGGCGCCCATCAATCAGGTGAAAGGCGGAGAGACCGAGGCCGACATGGAAGACGACCCAGTCGGGCGGAAGTCCTGCCCTCCGATAACTGGAGGTGACGCCGTCGATGTCGTCCCCGGTTGATGGCTCTCCAATGGGGGAGAGAAACGTCTCCGTTTCAAACGCCTCTCCACCTCCCGTCGACGACCAGAATCGCAGCAAGTCCGGTGGGACACTTCGGTGTCGCATGGTCCAGTGGCGGAGCGTGTCCTCGGGTAGGGGACCTCTCCAGCGGAACAGCAGGGGCCGCTTCACGGCGTCTGCTTCGATGGCACTGGTGGGATGCAAGGGACTCCTTCCGAAGGCTGATCTGTAGCCCCAGCTCCCGATGTTGGCGTGACAATCCACTGACTTTCGTGAAGCCACGCTCACGCGGCAAGACGCCAGCGTATGGACATACATACGCCAGGGAGCTCCTGCGACACCCGAAACGGGGCGCCTGCCCCGGCTGCGCTTATGAGTGCGTGACGACGGTGGGGCATTACGCTTCAACGCCCCACAACCCCACCTGCGCCAGGTCCCCGCCCCAGGCGATGAACCGCCCGTCCGGGGAGAAGACCGCGGCGCTTGCCTGCGAATCGTCCCTGTCCGAATGGGCGTAGAGGCATTCTCCCCCGTCAGTCCTCAGCACGACGAAGGCGCCCGTATCAGCGCCGACCGCGAGCAAAGAACCCTCGGAGTTGAAGCTCAGGTGCCAGGCTCCGGCGGGCGGGCCCCTGAGGGTTCCCACCACCTTCAGGCTCACCACGTCGACCAGGACGACGTCTCCGTCCGATGTGCCCGCGGCGAGCAGGTTGCCCGACGGAGCGAAGGCCACGGCCCAGACATAGGAGGCCTGCACGGAGATGACTCCCCGCGAGGCTCCGGTTGCCACATCCCAGAGGCGAATCGAGCCCTGGGTGCGGTTCTCGCCCCGGTCATCCGCCGCACCTGCGGCCGCCAGCGTCGCATCGGACGAGAGGGCGCAGCCGTAGAGCAGCGTGGAGGCAGGTTCCAGGTCCCGGATGGGCCGCCAGTTGGCGACGTCCCAGAGGCGGAGGTCTCCAGTGGTCCCCGACACCAGAAGGAGGTCTCCCTGGCGCGACAGGTCGATGCCCTGGGCGGTCAGTCCGAGAGGGGCCGAGCGCAGCGCGCCGCCGTCGGCGGCCGACCAGGCCTGGAGCTGCCCTCCTACGGTGACCGACATGACGGTCTGGGCATCCGGGAGGACCACCGCCGCGAGCCCGCCCGGAAGAGGCTGGACGACTCGGGGAAGCGGAGACTCGTCCTGGAGGTCCCACCAGCGGAGTCGCCCCTGGCTGCCCAGCACCATGGAGACGAGCAGGCGTGACCGGGCGTCGAAGGCCAGCAACTGCCCCCGATAGGTTGGAAGGAGGGTCCGCTCTCCGAGCTGTCTCAGCCGGGTCAGCTGCCTGGCGTTCTCGGGTGTCACGATTCGAGGAGGCATGGTCGCAAGGCCCGGCCCGGCTGGAGGCTGGCCCGGGTCCATCAAGAGGCACAGCGGAAGCTACGAGCTGATCTCAATATGCACGGCGTAGTCCAGGGCCTGAGCAGGGCCTTGTACCGCACCGGATTGTTGAGACACCAGGTTGGTCGTCATCAGTCCGCTTGCTTCGACTGCGGCGGCTCTCGACGGGCCTGACTCGGCGAGAGGAAGTCGTGGCGCTCCAACAGCCAGTACTCGTTGTACCGGTGGGCCCGCTCCAGCAGGGCCGTCGCGGGGCGACACCGATGGGACGGCAGGCGCGGATTGCGGCGCGCGCCTGCCCTTTGCTCACGAGCGCAATCGATAGGGCTTCAGCGCCTTGCCTCAGGCTCGAAGCGGGCGAGGAAGACCTTGAACTGCAACGAGACGAAGAGGGGGCGCGGTGCCACCAGCGAGGCTCGTGCGAGCATCTCGAACATGGCCGCGTCGGACTCGATGGGGCGAATCTCCACCATGCGCTTGCGCCGATTCTCCAGTGCCTCGGAGGGGATTCCATGGGCCCGCAGCCGCCGGAACTCCACGTTCGTCAGCTCGGGGTCATTGCCGACGCGGCATCCCACGACCAAGGGCGCTCCGGGCTTGAGTCTTCGGGTCACCTCTCGCAGCAACTCAAGGCGGGCATCCGCTCCCTCCACGTGGTGCAGCACCCCCATCATTTGCGCGCCGTCGAAAAGCGGGCCGGGAGGCAGGGACTTCAGCTCGCCCACGTGCAGGTGCGTCCGAGAAAGCAGGCCCTCGGTCTCCAGGCGCCTACGTGCGACGTCGAGCATGTCCTCGGACGGGTCTACTCCCGTGAAGCGCCAGCCGGGGACATCGAAGCGCAGATAGGGCAGCAGCTCCGTGCCCGTGCCCATGCCCACGAAGAGCAGGGAGGCGGCCTCTTGGCCGTCGAGCTGGGCGGTCAGCGCGCTGACACCAAGCTCATACATGGCCTGGGCGCCGGCGAGATTGATGGCGGCCTGGGCGTCGTAGTGGGCGGCTCGGTCGGCGCCGAAGCCCGGCACGATGTGGTGGGCGGAGTGCTCGGCGTGTTCATGGGCCATGACGTGTCCTCGTTTGGGCCCGCTGGAGGCGGGGCATTGTTCGAGGATGCGCGTCGGGAGGCCAGGCCGGTAGGGCGGGGATTCAGGCCGCATCGGCGGATTGTCTGGCCAGTTCCAGCTCGCCGCCTTCCTCCGAGGCTGGCTCCAGGTCAGCCGGTAGGACGAGCGGCAGAGGAAGAGGAGCAGCCGCAGCCAGAAGATGCCGGCCACCCGCGCGCGAAGGGCCACTGAAGGCGCGATGGTCAGGACATTCGCGCGAGGTGCTTGCGCGCGACGGCCTCTGTATTCTCCTGGACGCCCAAGGCAAGGGCCTCGTGAAGGAGCGCCGCGCACGAACGAGCATCGTCGTACGGGATTCGTTCACCGGGGGCCATCCTGTTCAAGTCGAGCAGGATGAGGAGGATGCGTACGGCCGTCTCCCTCAGTCCGCGCTCTTCGTGGATGCAGAGGCTGGGGAGTGCTCTCGCAAGACGTGTCCGGTTCCAATGTCGCATCGTGAATGCCATCGAGAGCGCATTTACGAGTTGACGCGTTGACCCGTCACGCTGCTCGACGATGCTCATCACGAAGTCGAAGCCCTCGGCCTTCAGTGAAGTGAACTCTCGCTCGACTGGATAGGGAAGGCTGCCAGCCCTGGCCAGTTCTGCCTTGAGTCGTCGCCAGGGAGATCTGGGACGGAGGTCGCCGAGTGGCGCCAGGACCCGGTGACGACAGCTCCGCGGAAACACCACATCCAGCGAATAGGCCTCCCCAGGCCGCCAGCTCCGAAGGCCTCCTCCAACACGCGCACGTAGGCACCGAGGTCTTCGGTGGAGAGGGTGGGAAGTTCGTGGTGGAGGAGGGAGATCTTTCCTGCGGGAAGCCAAGAGAGGTCCCTGAGCGCATCCGAGAGCGCGTCCCAGTTCTGCCCGAAGTCGGCTGGCAACTGGAGCGCTGCTTCGAGCGCGTTCATCAACTGCTGCTTGCTCAAGATGCCGGCGGAGATGCGTCCGACATGCGTCCCGGCGGGATGGAGCTCTCCTGGATTCTTGACGAAGTGAACTGGCATGGCGCGCTATCGGCTCGTGCAGGAGAGGTTCAGGCGATTCCCAGCGCAGTGGCTCTGTGCAACGTCCAGGCCCCGCCGCCTGCTCGGTGAGCCGCTCCAGCCCCATCTGCTGTTGCCATGACCTTCCTCCCTTTGCCCCGCCGGAGCTTCTCGACGCGGGGTCCCCTTCTCGCCGAGACGAAGAACGCGTCTTGCGGGGTTGCGCCCACCTGGGCCGGAGTGTAACCCGGCCCAGGTGGCGTCCTTCCCAGGGATGCTATCGAGGCCTGTTTGCATCCTCCTCATCATGCAAATCGAAGACGGTGCCCTCGCCATGCTCTTTCTCGAGACGTCTTCGTGCGTCGTCCAGACTGGTTGCCAGCACGGTCACCCGCTGGCCGGGCCGAGAGGGGTCCTGGAGCCAGATCATCGCTCGGTACTCCTTCATGTTCTTCTCGGTCATGATTTGCCTATCTGAATGGAGCCAAGCAGGCGCCGCTATCGCAGAATCCCCCGATGATGGTTGTCGGACTTTGGAGCACTTCTTTGATTTGAGCAGGGGACATCTTGGTGATGTCGTGGACGCTCACTCCGGGGATACTGCTGAAACGAGCGACATCTGCTTCGAACAAGCTGGCATCTGGAATCATATGGCCATCAGGCATGCCGTGTGCTCCAGAGAGAATGTTTACATCTCCCTTGTAGAGGCCGCTGTTCACGTACGTCGCAAAATCACTCTGACGGATGACACCGGCGGAGGTCCAGACCTCTCCACCCGCAGCGTTTAACTCCATGGTGAAAACGCCACCGCTCTTGCTGATGCCTCGAGCCTTTACGGCCTTGAGCATCCTGCTCACGGAGCCGGTAGCGCCTTTCACCGTAGCCCTGAGGGAGGAGACAGCTCCTCCCCCTGATTCGATGGCGGATAGAATGCTGGCGCCAGAGGCGAGCGTGTAGAAGGTCGCCTTCCCCGATGCGACGACGCAGCCGCCGACCGCGCCGCTCCCGCAGGCCGACTTTGCATCCAGGACGCTCTGTCCCGCTGACACGAACGGGATGAACTCGTTGATGGCGAAGCTGGCCGCCGCGAGCTTGCTGACGGGCGCATACCTGTCATAGGCCTCAGAGGCCGCGACCATCGACTCGAGCTGCCCCTTGGCCATGGACATGCTGAGCCGGCAGTTGAGGTCGAACCCACACGGGACCTTGTCCGCGATGGTGTTCATCACGCCCGAGGCGGTGGTCAGCAGCGACGTCAGGCCGGACCTGGACGAGCCCGAACTCTGGCCGATGTCGTTGCTGTGCCGCGCATCGGGCTGGGTCCTCGTGTCGTCGAGGGACTGGACGCTGGGCACCTTGAAGTCGACGCTGGGCAGGTACAGGGACGGGCCCGGCATGGACAGGTGCCGCTCCAGCGCGCTCATGATGAAGCTCTGGTTCGACTGGGGCGCTCCCGTCCAGCCACTCCCCCACGTGCTCACCAGACTCCCCCCATAGGGCGTGAAGCCGCTGGGGTCGGTGTAGCGCGTGGGGTTGTTGAGCACGTACGAGTACGCGTTGTAGGCCTGCGCGGAGCCCGGCTCGGCGATGACCGGGTCCACGCTGAGGAACTTCATCAAGCGCGGGTCGTAGATGCGCCCGCGCATGTTGATGAGGCCCAGTTCGTCATCCTGCTCGTGCCCGGTGTAGCCCCAGCGCGCGCCCGAGTGGCTCGTCGTGGCGGCCTGGGCGAGGTTCGTCGCCTGGCGCTTGCCGCCGAAAGGCTCGTACTTGATGCGCTCGAGGACGGTGCCCGAGCCGTCGGTGATGGTGTCGGGGCTGCCCTGTGGGTCGTTGAGGAAGTAGCGCGTGGACTCGGAAGTGGAGCCCTCGTTCCACGACAGCTCGGCGACGATTCCTTCGGGGCTGGGGATGCTGACGATGTGGGTGACCGTCAAACCCTGCTTGCGGCGCTGATAGAGGCCGCCGACGTAGACGGTCTCCTCCAGGCCATCATCGGAGCGCTTGCGGACCCGCGTGCCGGAGGCGTCGTAGTCGAAGAGGACGGTGCCACTCGACGAGGTGATGTTCCCGGGCAGGTTGAAGGGGGTGTACTGCACCGAGCGCACCAGCGCGCCCTGGGCATCGCGAGTCGCGAGCTGGTTGCCGCGGTGGTCGTACTCGTAGGTGAAGGACTCGGCGCCGAGCTGGGCCTGCTTGACGGCGTGAGGTCCACCCGAGGTTCCGCCCGAGTACTGGAGGCTCGCGGAAGGCTCCCAGCCGGAGACAGGCGAGCGGCTGAGCATGTTGCCGAGCTTGTCGTACTGGAACTGGACGTCGAGCGTCTGGCAGTTCTGCTGCACCTTCCAGTGCTCGAGGCGGTCGAGCGCGTCGTAGGTGTACTTCTGCGTGACGCCGACCACGAGGTCATGACGCGCGGCGAGGTTGTCATTGGCCGTGTACTCGTAGGCCAGGCGCTGGACGTCGGTGAGGTTCTTCTTGGCCTCGGTGAAGCGCAGGCGTCCCTGGGTGTCATAGCGGAAGACCCGCGAGACGCCGTTGCCGTAATGCGCCGTCTTGAGCCGGCCCGCGCTGTCCTTCTCGTAGGCCCTCCAGTAGTTCGTGAAGTAATTGGGACGGTAGACGTTCGAGAGCTCACCCTGGTTCGAGTACGAGTAGCCAATCGAGAAGGGCTGGCCGTTGAGCTGCGCGGGATAGGTGAGGCGACTGACCCGGCCGTAGTCGTCATACTCACGACCGAGGTCGAGCGTGGTGCCACCCACCGTCTGGGAGATGCCCGCCTCACGGCCGAAGGCGTCGTAGAGATAGCGGGTGTCGACGAGTCCGCCAGGGTTGCCCACTGGCGTGCGGCTCGCACGGGTCAGTCGTCCCTTTCCGCCCGGGACATCGTCATACCAATACTGGAGCGACTCCTGCTCGTTCGTGGCCGCGACGACCCGGCCGAGCAAATCCCGCTCGAACGTCGTCGTGAGGCGACCGGCCGCTCCCACGGGGGCATCCGAGTGGCCCTTGAGCTCGCCGAAGGCGTTGTAGACAAAGAGTCGCGTCCCCGCGTTGGGGTCGACCGTGCGCTCCAGTCGCCCCTTGGCGTCGTAGAAGCGGGAGCTGCGGTGATTGGCCGGGTCGTCGGTGTGCTCCAGACGGCCGAAGGGGCCGTAGGAGTACGTCATGGTCGCTTCCTTGGAGGTTCCCACGGCCTCGGTGGCCTGGGTCATCAGCCCCCGGAAGTCGACCAGCGTCTTCTTCACCTGCCCGAGTGCATCCGTGGACATCGCCTGCGAGACGTAGGGCGCGGGCGAGACGTAGCTGAAGCTCTCGATGAGCCTGCCGGAGAGACCCGTGGTGCCATCGCCGAAGCGGCGAGCCGTGACGCGGTTGAGTGCGTCGTACTCGTGAATCTCCCAGGTGGGCTGCTCGGCGCTGGTCCGCGGCAGCTCCGTCCTCACCACGCGCCCGAGGGCGTCGTAGGTGAGCGAGGAGGTCACCGTCTGACCATCCAGGCGCGAGGCCTGGGTCGTCACCGGACGGCCCAGGGTGTCGAACCGGGTGGTGGTCTCATCCACCGTCCCACTCTGGGTGGCGACTCGCGTCCGGTGCTGCGGCAGCGTGCCTCCCCACTCGTAGAACGTCTCGACGATGGACTTGTTCGCCGGGGCCACCGAGGGCCCCTGGTACAGGGGCGTCACGATGCGCTGACGGCCGAAGCCGTCGTACTGCAGGCGCACGTGGGCACCGTTCGGGTCGGCCGTCTGGGCGAGGACGCCCAGGCCCGGATGGAAGAGGTAGCGCCAGGTGAGGCCCTCTGCGTCCGTGGTGGTGGCCAACTGCGTCTGGTCGCGGCTGTCGTAGGTCACGGACTCGCTGCGAGTGATGCCATTGGCCCCATGCTGGGAGACCTTCTCGACGAGGCCCTTGTCGCCGCGGTCGAAGACCGTCTTGAGGTACGTCTCCGAGGCGGTGGGAGTCACTGCCTCACCGAGGAACGACGGCTCGTTCTCGGCGCTCTTGACCTGACCGTGCGACTCGTATTCCACGTGCTGCGTGCGAACGTTGGCGACATCGGGCGGTCCCGAGCAACCGACCCCGGGCGCCCTGGCGCAGGACATCCAGGACGTGGTGACGACCCAGGTGCCTTGGGGCAGCCAGTCTGCGGTGTTGAAGTTCGGCGTCGTGACGGACTTCACCTGCTCGGTCGTCGCCGCGCCATGGGTGAGCAGGGTCTGCGACACCGGCGTGCCGTAGGCATCCAACGTGGTGAGCGTCTCCGTCTCGGAGACCACCGTCGCGGAGCCATTCCTGATTTCGCGGCCCGTCTCGACGACACGCGTGGCGTACTGCTGGTAGCTCGCGGTGTGGGGCTGCGTCGTGCGCGCGTACGTCCACTGGCGCTTCGTCTCGAGCCGCGTGTTCGCGTCGAGCGGCACCTCGGTCAGCTCCTCCATCGGAAGATGTGCGAGGGGCGCGATGGCCTTGCGCTCCGGCCCCTCCACCGCGGAGACGTTGTCGTAGGTCGTCGTGGTGCGAGTGCCCGTCGCCTCGTCGATGACGATGTGCTGACCGAAGCCCTTCCAGCCCAGGCCCCGCGTGTCGGAGAGCCCGTTGCGATAGAGATACCGCCAGCTCCGCACGCGCTGCTCGTTGGAGTTGATGGACAGGCGCGAGACGACGCGCATCGACTCGGGCGCCAGGCGCAGCCACGGCTTCGTGGTCGTCTCCGTGTAGCTCCTGGAATAGAAGGGCTCGCTCGGAGTGACGGCGCCGTGCGGGTTGCCCTGGGAGAGCGGCGCGTACTCGAACGAGTAGCTCAGGCCGGAGTTCCCCTCGTAGGTGGCGAGCTGGACATTGCCGTGCACCCGCTTGAGTTCGTCCACCGGCTTCTGGCGCCGCGCGATGCGCAGCTCGTTGCCCACGCGATAGGTGAAGTCCAGGACACCGTCGTTGTTGACGTCGACGACCTGGGACCACTCCTTGTTGTCCCCGCTGGGGACAAGCGACAGGTTCATGAGCTGGGTGAACTGCCCCTGGGGGCCCGCCAGCAGCAATTGCACCGGCGAACCCTGCCGGAAGATGGCCAGGTCCACGCGGCCGTCGCCGTCGAAGTCGCCGTGCTCCGTCTTGGCGCCCAGCAGCACGGTGGTGAAGTTGCTGGGGAGCACCGTCTCACGCACCTCGGCGAAGCCCTTGCCGGTGTTGAGCTGGACCAGGAGCTTGAGGCTGCTGTCGGTCGCCACGGGTTGACCCAGCGTGACGGCGTCCTGGAGGCCGTCACCATTCACGTCGATGAAGTCGAAGGTGAACGCGAACAGGTTCGGGAAGAACGGCGACCAGTTGGCGGGCTTGCGCACTGTGGTCCGTACGACGTGCAGCTCGCCAGCGGTGGAGGTGCCCGAGGAGACCTCCCGGAAGCTGACCGCATCCAGGTACGTGCTCCCATTCGTGCCCAGGCCCACCAGGCTCATCTTGCCGGTGCCATCCAGGTCCGCCACGCGCACGCCGATGCGCGAACTCTGGTTGTAGACCGTCGGTGACTTGGAGTTCGCCCTGCTGGTCTGCACCGAGGGCGGCCTGAGGGTGGTGGGAATGGGTTTGTCGACAACGACACGACGCGTGATGGAGGTGTCCGGGATACTCGGATTCTGGAGGTCGTCCTGGTGGCGCCCCACCCACACGCGCTCATTGCGCCGGTCACCATCCACATCCAGCCAGTACTGGGGATTCAGCTCGGTCCCGACGATATAGAGAGCATCGTTCTCGGGATCGACTTTGTGGCCGTACACGGGAGTGTAGAAGGGACTCCCGTCGAACAGGCCCCAGCCACACGAGAGCCCAACCACGGTGGAGCGGCCTGAACCATCCCAGTCCGTCACCAGGGGAAAGAGATTGCGGTCCGCGCGATTGCCACAGAAGTGGTTCGAGCTTCCGCCGCCGACAGGGTTCCCATCATTGTTGAAGTAGGGGTACCAGACGACGTGACCGCTGCTATCAGAGGGAGTGAGTGTGGTGGAGGTGGCGTCCGGATACTGCAACAACCGCATCCGGTCCTCCCAGTGCTGCACGGTGTAATCCGTGGGATTGTTGTAGTCGGTCTCGTCCTTGAGGACGGAGCCCGTGAAGTACGCGAGGCCCTGACGGCCGGCGCCCAGGCCGAAGGCGCTGAGCCCCGCGCCCGCCTTGGCATTGCTCACGTTGATGGCTGGCAGGTAGTCGAAGTCCCAGGAGCCCTGCTCCCAGTCGAACCGAACGGGCGTCTTGCAGACGTCGCGGCCATCGCACTCGCGCAGCTCGGTCAGCAGGCTGCGCTTGCTGACGGTGCCGGGGAAGTACTTCAGCTTGTAGGAGCGCAGCGGGATTGTGGAGACCGTGCTCGCACCGGGAGCGAGGCCAGGGCCTTTCATGTTGATGCGTGACAGCCGGAAGTCGCGTCCGACCTTCACCCCCGACAGGTAGCCGGTGAAGGTGTCCGGCCTGGACTCGTACTCGAAGGTGACCTCACGTTGGGCGTCCTCGACGGCGACCTCCGGTGCTTGGGTCTCCGGGTTGACGCCTTCGTGGCGGAAGCTGGTGTAGGTGATGCGTGACGGGCGATGCCAGGCGACGGAGTTCGCGTCGACGGCGGGCGCCTGGTCGTAATACACATCCATCTGGTTGCCGAAGCGGTCCTTGATGGAGGCGAGCGCCCAGGTGATGGTCACGACACTTGCGTCGATTGTCTCGATGTTGCCTGTCTCGTAGGTTTCTCCGAGGACATCGACGGTGCCTCTCTTGAAGCCCCTGTGAAAGCCCCGGACGCGCGCGTCGTCTCGCGATGCTCCCTGGACCGTGGTCGTCTTGCCGTAGATGCGGATGAGTCCATCGCGTCCGCGCACCTCGAAGGTCGCCGGGTCGAGGTGGCCGCCGCTGGTGGGGATGCTGATGGAGGCGTGGGAGTCCACCTCCGTCTTGAACGTATACGTGCCGGTAGGCACCAGTCGCGCGCCGTCCAGACAATAGGCGCGCGCGTAGGTCTCCGGTCCCGACGGCAGCACCCAGTGGCGGACGTCCGCGGCCTGAAGCCTCCCATCGCGCGCGAACGAGTTGGGGCAGAGGGTGATTTGGGACAGGCCCGCCAGGTTGAAGCCCGGACCGAGCAGCCCATCACTGCCCTGGCTGTCATAGACGATGGCGAGCGAGGGCTGGATGCCCGCGCGTCCCGGGGGAGTCCAGAGCGGAATCGAGACGGCGGCCGAACCGTCGGCGGTCACGTTCGCGGTGAAGGGCGTGATTCCGGGCGCCTCGGGGATGGCGGAGGTGGTGTCGAGAATCGTGTCGGAGCGCAGCTCGAGGGGAATGGTGTCGAGCGCGGCCCGGGCGTGCGCGACCTCCACGGCGCCAGGGTCCGCCGAGGGTGAGCCCGAGGGCACGCAACCGCTCAAGAGCTGCGTGCCATAGAGGAACAGCATGGTGTTCGCGGCGAACCGCTTGAGGCGTCCAGGAGGACGCGGAGCTTCTGAGTCGTGTCTCATGTGAAGTGGACCAGGATGAGTCGAAAGGGGTTACTGGCAGAGGGACTGGTCGCAGACATTTCCTTCGTCCAGCGTCCCAGAGCAGTTGTTGTCGATGCCGTCGCAGCGCTCGACCGCGCCTGGCTTCGTGTCGGTCCGGGTGTCGTCACAGTCGCCCGGATTGCTGGACGTGTTTGGAGGCTGCCTGCACTGGGTCGTCGCGTCCCAGTCCGTGCCGTAGCCGTCCTGGTCCCGGTCCGGATAGAAGGTGAACCACTTCGAGCTGTCGCTCGAGTCGTCTGCGACGCCGGTGCAGTCCTCGTCGACGCCATTGGCACACACTTCCGGGGTCGGCGTGCCCGGCGTACAGGTGCCGTACTCACCCCACTCGCAGACCTCCTTGGGCGGGTGGCCGTGGCCGTCCTCCACCCACTCGCACAGCTGGCCGCAGGCGGGGGCTGTTCTATGGCAGGCGCCCAGGCCGCAGGAGATGGGCGGAAGGTCATCCACCTGGCCGTTGCAGTCGTTGTCCTCCTTGTCGCAAATCTCCGGGGAGGCCGCGTACGGGGTGCAGGGCTGCTCCGTGCCGTTGACGCAGGCCTGGACACTCCTGGCGCAGGTGCCGACGCCGCACTGCTTCAGCGCTCCGGGCTTCACCGCGGCGTTCGCGTCGTTGCAATCGAGGCTGTTGGTGGCGGTTCCGCCGGGCGCGCTGCACGCGCTGCCGAGCGGTGCGCCGGCGCCGTAGCCGTCTCCGTCGTTGTCGCGGTAGTACGTGAGCAGGACGCCTTCATCCACGGTGCCGTTGCAGTTGTCGTCCGTGTTGTTGCACGTCTCCGTGGAGGGAAGGCCCGGCTCGCAGGCGTTGTCTCCCCACGTGCACACCTCCTTGGGTGGCTTGTCGTGTCCGACCTCCACCATCTCGCAGATGTTGCCGCACGCCGGAACGGTGCGCTGGCAGCCTCCGGTGCCGCAGGAGATGGGAGGCAGGTCATCCACCTGGCCGTTGCAGTTGTTGTCGACCTTGTCGCAAATCTCGGCGGAGGCCGCGTAGGGGACACAGGCCTGCTCCACGCCGTTGACACAGGCCTGCACACTCCGGGCGCAAGCTCCTACGCCACACTGCTTGACGGCTCCCGGCTTGACGGTGGCATTGCCGTCATTGCAGTCGGTGGCATCCGTGACGTAGCCAGCAGGGCGGCCACAGGCGTCCACCCAGATGCCGGGCGCGCCGTAGCCATCTCCGTCCGCGTCCCGGTAGAACCGTCCGGCCTGCCATACGGCGGCGTTGGAGTCGTTGCAGTCGTTGTTGTTGAGCGCCCAGCCCGGCTCCAGGCAGCCCTGCTGGCCTGCCCCCGTGCCATGCCCGTCTCCGTCCGCGTCGAGATAGATGGTGCGCCTGAGACCCTCGTCAATCTGGCCGTCGCAGTCGTTGTCCACCCCGTCGCAGTACTCCGGCTCGCAGTTGGGGTCTGGCTCACAGCCAGGACACCCAGGAGGAATCAGCTGGGGACCCTCCGGCTGGGAGCTGACGGCGGAGCTTGTCGCGGGGGCAGCGAGGGCGGCGGGTCCCAGGGCCAGCAGCGTGAGCACTGTCAATAAAGACGCGCTGAGACGCCACGGCCATGCGTGGGCCTCGGGAGTTCGAGACATGGAGAGCTTTCGTGGTGAGCGAGGAGAGACTCGCGGCCAGGGATGCGGGTTGGGGACACCCCTCCATTTCGAATACGCAGCGACGCATCCAACCGGGTCGTGACATTCCGTCGATGCGGGTGTCGACGACACATCGAGACAGCGCGTGCGCGCGCGCTCGCCATGCGCGTGAATGCACGGCACCGCGCGAGGAGCGACCAGGCAGGCGTCTTGTTTCAGCGGGGGACTACGGGTGCGGCTGTCGCCACTCGGGCTTTCGGCGCGCGTAGAGCACGAAGGGCACGGCGGCCAGGGTGAACACCAGTCCTCCCAGTCGCGCCACATAGGCGATGGGTTGTTTCACCTGGAGCTGCTTGGGAGGCACGAAGCCCACGATGAAGGCCAGGGTGCAGGACACGATTCCCACCCAGGCGAGCAGGGGCAGGGCGGGGGCCCGGTAGCCTCGCGGGACGTCGGGGCGCGTGCGACGCAGCTTCAACGCCGACACGAACAGCAGCCCATACATGGGGATGTAGAGCTGTGTCGTCATGGCAGCGAGCGCCCAATAGACTTGATTGACGTCCTTCGCGACGAAGAACGCCAGGGCGAGCAGCGCCACCAGCACGGTCTGCGTGGCCAGGAGCGCCGTGGGAGTGCCATGGACGTTGGTGCGCTGGAAGAACGGCGGCAGCAATCCCTTGCGTCCCACCAGCAACAGGCTGTGATTGGGGCCCAATATCCAGGTGAGCACCGTGCCCAGCGTGGCGAGCAGGAACAGCAGCGCGAAAACCGACGCCACCCGCTTCAATCCATACACGGACAGGTATGTCTCGAAGGCCTGGATGAGCCCCGCGCTCAAGTCCAGGTCCTTGCTCTGGACAGCCACGGCGACGCCCAGCGTGGAGAACACGAAGATGAGCGTGGCGAGCAGCGCCATCAGCACCATGGCCTTGGGATAGCCATGGCGCGCGTCCTTCATCTCCCGGACGTGCACCGCGCTCACCTCCACGCCGCCGTAGGCGAGGAAGTTGCCCACCACCAGCACCAGTCCGCCGATGCCGGACCACGGCGGCAGGAAGTGACTCGCCTCCAGGGGCGTGGCCGACGCGTGGCCCCCCAGGAGGTACAGCGCCGCCAGCACCGTCAGCAGCACCGTGGGGAACACGAGTCCCAGCACCACGCCCCACACGGAGAACCGCGAGGCGTGACCGACGCCGCGTATGGCCACCGCCGCGCACAGTCCGAAGCCCGCCAGCACGAAGACGCCATTGAACGGGCCGCTGCGCGCCAGCTCCGGCGAGACGACGTACGCGAGGTTGCCCGCGGCGAAGGACAGCAGCAGGGGATAGAAGATGACGTTCTGTACCCACTGCTGCCATGCGGCGCAGAACGCCCACTTCTCGCCCAGGGCCTCATGGACCCACGTGAAGACACCTCCGGGCCAGGTGCTGCCCAGCTCCGCGGCGATGAAGGCCGCGGGCAGCAGGAAGACCAGCGCGGGGATGAGGTACAGCACCACCGAGCCCAGGCCGTACTCGGCCATCGCCGCGACGTTGGTCAGATTGATGACGGCCGAGGCCGACAGCAGCCCCATCGCTGGCCAGTTCATCCCCTGACCATGGCGGCTCGCGGGGGGCTGGGGGGACGGCTCGGCCATGTCGGGCAACCTCTCTCCGGGGAGTTCCCAATGACGCTGCCTTGCGTCAAGGGCGCTACCTCGCTCGACGTGCGCGACTGAAAGTCCCACCCGCCACAGTGGCGTGTGCAGCGCGTTCCCTTGCACCACGGGACGCCCCGAGCGTTGGCTGTCATTCCTTTTCCTCGCCACCGACGACGCCTGTTCCTCTAGGCTCCCCTGCCATGAATTCGACGGTGAGCGCGCTCCTCGACGAAGTCAGCACCTCCTCCGGCGTGAGGGAATTGCTCGCGCGTGTCGAGCGACTGGGTGCTCAGGGTGACTTCGAGACGCTGGTGGCGCTCGCCGCTGGACTGGAGGCGCGCCAGGAGTCCACGCCGTCGGAGGAGCGCTGGCGTCTGCACGCCCTCTCCGACCGGGTGGAAGAGGTGCTCGCCCGGGGCGGGCAGCTCGAGAGCGCCCTGGCCTTGCTGGAGCTCGCGCGCCAGCCTCGAGACTCACGCTTCCAGGGGCGGCACTCCTCCGCGCGAAGGGCTCGGGACCTTGCCCACCTGCTGGCCGCGCATCGCTCCACCGCGACGTTCGTCGAACTGCTCGCGCGGCGTCACGGCCCCGAGGACCTCACGGAGTTGTTCGCTTGCGCCGCGCAGGAGCTTGTCCTTCGGGGCGAGGCCCTGGACGAGGAGCCCCGGGTGCGCGAGCTGTGGGTCACGCTCGCCGACCGGGAACATCCGCTGGCGGTGCTCCCTTTGACGCGCATGCCCTGGGAAGTCTCACTGGGGAGGGACGTGGGCGTCGACGACCTGGCCTCCGCGGTCGACTTCCTCACCGTCACCATCTCCGGTGCGTCGAGCGCGGACGACGAGGACGAGATGACCACGCCCAACGTCAAGCTGGTGGTACGTGACGAGCCCGTGCCTCACGCGCTCGCCGCCGTCATCTCGGGACGGGGCGATGATGGCTTTCCCAGCCAGGTCGAGCAGCGCGTGCTGAAGCTGCGCCCCGCGCTCCCCATGGCCCCATCCGAAAGCATCACCTCGCTGCTTGTCGACCTGGACCTGGAGTTGCTGCGCGGCGATGGGCCCGTGGACTGTGAGCGGACGAAGCCCGATGCACTGGTGTCGGAGCTGTTCTCGCTGGCGGCGCGGGGCGCGCGCGGGTGGCAAGGCGCGGAGGGCGCGGCGTACGGTCGACTCGCGCTGTGGCGCACGTTGTCGGGGCTCAGTGGTCTGGATGCACCGTTGGAGTCGTCGGCCCTGTCGGCCCGGCTGGAGGTCTGCAGGTGGTACCGGTTCCAGGTTCCTCGGCATGAGTCCACGCGCGGGGCCATGTGCCTGGGTGTCGCCTGCTTGCGTCCTGGCGGCACGTCGCTCGCGCTGCTCGCGATGCGTGACGAGCCCGTGGCCCCGTAGGGCCGCGCGTTACGCGGGCGTGTTCCTGCGCTTGAAGAGGAGGAAGGAACGATTCGACGAGCGTCCCTCCGGGTCCTTGGGATGCATGGTCTGCACGAGTCGTTCTCGAATCAGCTCCGAGGCGATGAAGCTCACCGGGCCGCTGCCCGTCGGGTGGTCCATGTCCCGGTTCTCACGGACCACGTCCTCGAAGAACCGCAGACCCTCCTCCGAGTCCTCGGTGAACCCCTGGTAGACGAGGAACCTCCACGCCTCCTCGGGATTCCCGTTGAAGTCGACGGCGTGCAGGGCCGCGGTGAGCCTGTCCCAATGGCGCGGAAGAATCATGGCGATGGGCGCGAAGCATAGCCGACGTCCTGGCACTCGCGCTCACCTGGCTCTGTTCACCATCCACCAGCGACGCTTTCCCCTCCGCCGGGGCTGCCTTATGACGGATGTCTGGCACCCGGAGGAGGTTGTTCGCGCGGATGGTGGAATACATCGACCAGCTCATTGGAGCGCTCGGCCCGCTGGGGCTGCTGGTGCTGGGGCTGGCGGCGGCGCTGGAGTACGTCGTTCCACCCTTCCCCGGAGACACCATCACCCTGCTGGGGGGCGTGTACGCGGTGCGCGGCTCGCAACCGTGGCTGCTCGTCTTCCTCGTCGTGACGGCGGGCAGCGTGGTGGGCGCGGCCATCAACTACACGGTGGGCCACTGGCTGGCGGGGCGCTTCGATGCGCACCCGGGCCGCAGCTACTTCGGCATCACCCACGCGCGCCTGGAGCATGTGCAGGCCCGGATGCGGCGCAACGGGCCGTGGCTGCTGCTGGCCAATCGCTTCCTGCCGGGCATCCGAGGGCTCATCTTCGTCGCCGCGGGCGCGGCGCGCATGCCTCGCGTCAACGTCCTGGGCCTGGGCGCGGTGTCGGCCATGGCGCACACGGGCCTGGTGCTCGCGCTGGGCGTGGCGGTGGGCGGCAACCTCGAGAAGCTGACGGCGCTGATGAGCCGCTACCAGTACGCGGTGGTGGGCCTGGTGGCGGTGGGCGTGGTGGCGGTGCTGGTGCGCATGTTCGCTCGGCGACGGGCGCCCGCCCCCGGGCCTTGAGTCCATGGGCGGACTGCCTTCCACGCCGACATTGCGTGGCCCCGGTCCGGCGCGGTTGAGTCGCCTCCATGGCCTCGCGCATCCACCCAGGGACTTCGTTGCTCGTCGCGCTCGTGCTGTCCGTGGCGGGCTGCCGCTGTGGAGATGACCCGGGCACAGGCGGCGCGCGCCAGGGCTTCCGTCCCCAGGAGGAGGCGGTCGACTTCGGTCGCGCGCTGGAGGGCTCGCTGACGCGTCGGCAGGTGACGTTGCTGGCCACCGGGCGCGCCAGCGTCACGGTGACGGCCTCCTCGGGCTCGCCCTTCACCGTGGACGTCGCCGAGGTGACGGTGCCTGGAAGTGGCACCGCCGCGGTCGACGTGGACTTCCTCGCGGGCAACGGCGCGGCGGAGGGCACGCTGACGCTGACGGGCGCGGGACGCACGGAGACGGTGCGCCTCACGGGGCTCGGCGTGAGGCCGCTCAACTGCGTCCCCTCCAGTCCCTGTCACGAGTCGAGCTTCGACCTGGCCACCGGCACCTGCGTGGAGCGGGCGCTCGGGGACGGCGCCACCTGCATCCCCACCAGTCGCTGCCAGACGAACGGCCGCTGCGAGTCGGGCGCGTGCGTGGGTTCTCAACGCTCGTGTGACGACGACAACCCGTGCACGGTGGATGGGTGCTCGCCCGCCCTGGGGTGTGTGACGTCTCCCGTCGCGTGTCCGGTGCCGAAGAACCCGTGCAAGGTGGGCGTGTGCGACCGCGACAACGGCTGCGAGGAGGTGGACGCGAAGGACTTCATTCCGTGCGGTCCGGTGGACTGCAAGCGGTCCAACCTGTGCTTCAGGGGCTCATGTCAGGAGTTGCCCACGCCGGATGGCGTGGTCTGCGCGCCCGCCACCGCGTGCCAGGGTGAAGGCACCTGTCAGGATGGCGAGTGCGAGAAGCCCGACGCGGGAGACCTTCCGGTCGACTTCAGCCAGGACCTGGGCGGCGAGCCCGTGGGCCAGCCCGCGCTGCTCGTCCAGGAGGGCTCGCTGTTCACCTCGGTGTGCGGCGGTGACGCGGGCTGCCGGCTCGTCTCCTTCACGCAGGGCGGCCTCCTGCGCTTCGAGTCGTCCTATCCCGACGGAGGCTCCCGCACGCTGCTGGCCGCGTCGGATGCGGGCGTGGTGGTGCTCGCTCCGCAAGGACTGGAGTCCTACGCCCCTCGCGGACCCGGCGCTCGACAGTGGGAGGCTTCGTGGGAGTCCATGGGGGCTGACGTGGACGCGGGAGCGTGGGTGGGGCATGTCGCGGCGGGACAGGTCGCGTTGAACTCGAGCGGAGAGGTCGTCGCGCACGTGTCCTGGGGGCCCATGCCCGAGGAGGACCCGGACGGCGGCGTGGGGCCCCTTCCAAGGCCCAGTCGCGAGCGGTGGGTCTGGCTCGCCGGACGTGGAGAGGACGCGGGCTCGCTCGTGCGCGCGGGGCCCGTCGACCTGTGGAGAGGGGAGGCCCGCGTCGTGGTCGACGCGGAGGACACCGCCTTTCGCTTCGCGGGGGACCAGCGGCTGGAGCGCGCCGACCTGTCGCCGGACGGCGGTACGCAGGTGACCCTCACCACGCTCGGGATGGATGGCGGCGTGGCGCAGGGCCTCGCGTCACTCGCGGTGGCGGGAGGCCGACTGATGGTGGGCGCGCGGGAGTTCTACGTCGCGGATGGGGGCTTCCAACAGGCCGTGGAGTGGGATGCGGGCACGCGCACGCTGACGCCGCTGGCCGAGCCCGCGCTGCTCACGGCGGGGGGAACCCCGGGCTATCTGTTCGCCCAGTCCTGCGACCGCGCGGATGGCCTGCCGTGCACGCCCGAGGAAGAGCGCACGGTGCTGCGCGCGGTGGACTCGAAGACAGGGGAGGTGGCGTGGGAGGTGGACGTGCTGCCCTTCGCGACGGAGCCCGGTGCGCTGCATGACGCGGCGCTGATACACGGCGGCGCGGTGGGCGTGCTCTCGGACGTGGAGCGGCCGGATGGGCGGCAGGTGTGGCTCCAGCTCTTCGCGCAGGGGCAGAAGCTGGGGATGTGTCCGCTGCCGGGCCGCCCGACGGTGGTGGCGGGCGCGTCCTTCTTCGAGGACAAGCTGCTCGTCGTGCTGGAGCGCGACGGCGTGTGGAAGCTGGAGTCCTACGGCATGGGCCCTGGCATCCAGGTGGAGCCGCGCGGCTGGCCCCAGCGCCACGGCACGCCGGGGAGCACGCGGCGCGAGTCGCCGTGAGTCACTCGGAGCTGTTCGGGTCCACCCACAGGTCCTCGTAGCGGACCTGCGGTGGCGTCTGGTGCAGGCGCAGGCCCTGCACCGTGGCGCTGGCCGCCGCGTGCACTCGCTCGTGGTACAGCGGGATGAGCGGACAGTCGTCGCGGAAGAGGTGCTCGGCGCGCACGTAGAGCTGCTGACGCAGCCCCGGGTCAATGGACACGCGCGCCTCGGCGGTGATGCGGTCCAGCTCCGGGTTGCGGTAGCCCAGGGGGTACACCGTCTGCGCGCTGGAGTGCAGCAGGAAGTAGAGGAACGTGTCGGGGTCCGGGAAGTCCGCCAGCCACAGCGTGCGGAAGGCCGGCACCCGTCCCTCGCGCAGCCGCGCCGAGTACTCCTCCGGCGCCATCTCCACGTGCTTCAGCTCCAAGAGGCCCGCCTGCAACAAGGGGCGGAAGAGCACCGCGTCCTCGGCCGACGTGTCCCGGCCCGCCGGGTGGTGCAGGGTGAGTCGCAGCCGGCGCAGGCCCGCGTCGCGGAGCAGTTGCTCCGCCAGCGCCACGTCGGGCGCGGGCACGGGCCCCACCTCCGCGCCGCCCATCAGCTCCGGCGGGGTGAGCGTGCGCGCCACGCGAGCGCCCGGGTGGAACTGCTCCACCGCGCCGACGATGTCCATGCCCGCGCGCAGCGCGCGTCGCACGCGCACGTCGTCATAGGGCGGCTCGCGCAGGTTGAGGGCCACGAAGGCGGTGGAGGGCGTGGTGCTGGCCAGCACCTGGAAGGCCTCCAGGCCCGGCACCTCCACGTGCTCGGCGGAGAGGAAGGACACCAGGTCCGCGGCGCCCTCGCGCAGGCGCGTCATCGCCTCCTGCCGCGAGTTCACCAGTTGGAACTCCAGCCGGTCCAACAGCGGTGTGCCCGCGCGCCAGTAGGACGGATTGCGCTCCAGCACCACGCGCTCCGGCTCCAGCGACATGACGCGGAAGGGGCCGGTGCCCACCAGCCTGCCATTCGAGTCCACGCGCGCCACGGCCGTGGGCGTCAGCGCCATCAGGTGCAGGAAGAACGCCTTGGGCTCGCGCAGCCGGATCTCCAGCGTGGCGTCATCCAGCGCTTCGATTCCAGACACCTCGCGCGCCAGGCCCGACGTGTACTCGGGCGCGCCCTCCACGTCCTCCAGGAGGCTGCGGTCCGGCGAGCGCACCGCCGGGTCCAGGAGCCGCTCCAGGTGGCGCTTCACGTCGCCCGCCGTCAGCAGCGCGCCGTCGTGGAAGGTGACGCCCCGGCGCAGATAGAAGCGGTAGCGGCGCGCGGAGGGGTCCGCGTCCCAGCGCTCGGCCAGGTCCGGCTCCAGCCCGCCGTCCTCCAGGCGCACCAGCCCGGAGAACGCGCACGCGGTCAGCTCCGACAGCTGGTTCTCCACGCTGAACAGCGGGTCCACCGCCTGGCGATTTCGCAGCGAGGCCGCCTGGTGCAGCACCACGCGCAGCATGCCGCCCGTGCGCGGCTCCGGCAGCCGGAAGCGGAAGACCTCCGTCTCCAGGCCCAGCGCCTCGTGGCCCAACTGGTCCACCGTGCGCGTCAGCCCGTCGCCGATGCGGATGACCCGGCGCGCGTCCTCGCGCACCTGCGCCACCTCCTCGCGAATGGACGCGTCCGCCTTGGTGAGCACCACGTTGGCGGTGCGCAGCTCTTCAATCGCCGCGCTCAGGCGCACCACGGACTCGGACAGGTCTCGGCCCGTGCGCGCCTGGTCCTCCGCCTTCTGTGAGGCCCCATGGCCCACGCGGGCCATCTCCTGCGTCTGCCGCACCAGCTCGCGCGCGTGGCCGGACTGCTCAATCGCCATGCGCGTGACGTCCTCCACGCGGCGGGCCACGCGGCGGCTGGCCTCCACCACCGTGGCGCCCTGGGCCTCCAGGCGCTGCGTCTCCATCACCGTGGCCTCCACGGCGCTGAAGGTGCGCTGGGTAATCGAGCGAATCTCCACCAGCGCCTCGGACGCGCGGTCTCCCAGGGCCACGCCCGCGGTGGCCTGCTCGCGGCCCTCGTGCACCAGCGCCACCGCCGTCAGCACCGCGTCGCGCACGCCGGACACCATGGCCGCGATTTCGCGCGTGGAGCGCGTGGTGCGCTCGGCCAGGTTGCGAATCTCGTTGGCCACCACGCCGAAGGGCCGGCCGTGCACGCCCGCCTGCGCGGCGATGATGGCGGCGTTGAGGGCGAGCAGGTTCGTCTGGTCCGCGATTTCCTGGATGACGTCGACGATGCGGCCAATCTCCGTGGAGCGCGAGCCCAGCGTGCCCATCAGCTCCGCGGCCTTGCGCACCGTCTCCTCCACCCGGTACATGCCCTTGACGCTGTCGGCCACCAGCACTTCGCCGCGCTCCGCCGTCGCCGTCACCGCGAGCGCCAGCTGGTTCGTCTCGCTGGCGCGGCGGCGCACGGAGTCGATGCCGCCCTCCACGAGCGCCACGAAGTCCTCCGCCTCGCTCGCGAAGCGCGCCAGTTCGTCACCGGAGGAGGCGATGTTGGCCAGCCGCTCGCTCATCGCCTGCATCAGCGACGTGGTGTGATTGGCGAAGTCGTTCACCTGCGACAGCGACTCCACCACCTGCTCCAGCCGCTCGGTCATCTCCAGGAGCGCGCCCGTCGTATCGACGGCGAACACCTCCAGCTGGTGCACGCGCTTGCCCACCACCTGGAGGCTGCCGCCCATGCCGCTGACGGAGTGCAGCGTGCGCTCCACCGCGCCGCCCTGGCGCCGCGCCGCCTCCAGCAGCATGCGGGCCTGCTCGCTCACGTCCGTGCTGGTGCGGTGCAGGTTCGCCGTCACCCGCTGCACCTGGGACAGGGCGCGGCGCAGCGACAGCACCAGTCGGCGCACGTCCTCGTGTCCTTCGTACTTGTGTCCGCCCGTGGTGGTGAGGTCTCCCTCCGCCAGCCGGGCCATGACGCGCCGACGCGCCAGTCGCCGCAGCGCCGCCCAGCGGAACCACGCCAGATAGCCGCCCACCAGGTACAGCACGGGCGTGGCCACGAGGAGCGCCAGCCACGAGGACGCCACCATCTGCTGACCGCTCAACTGGAGGACGCCCCCCAACACGAGCGCGGACAGCAGGCCGGCCGCCAGGCCGAACGCGAAGAGGTACCGTTTGGCGCCCATGGAAGGGCTGAGGCTACCCCGCCTTCTCGCGCCGGTCCGCAAAACGCCGCAGACTGGGGAGCCCCGTGTCCGTCCTGCTCGCCCTCCTCGTCCTCGGTCTCCCTGTGAATCCAGCTAGCCCTGAAAGTGAGGGCGGCGCCCGTCCCCCACGGGCCGAGGAGGCGCGCTTCGTCTTCTCCTGGCGCGGGGTGCCGGTGGGCACGGTGACGTTGACGCAAGCCGCCGGACGTTTCACGTATCAGAGCCGGCACCTGCACACGCGAGGAGGCGAGTACGGGGAGCGCAAGCGCGAGGCGACGCTGGAGGTGGACGCCGTGGGTCGGCTGGCGGGCCGGGCGGTGGTGCCCCAGGCGCTGTGGCTGTGGCGGGGGCCTCCCGCGCCGGGCTGCGTGACGGGGCGCGAGGAGCTGTCCGGCCGCGAGGGTCCCCACTGCGTCACGGGCGGCACGGCGCCGTGGGTGGAGGGCACGCTGCTCGGGGCCTCCTTCCGGGCGCGCTACGACGCGGGCGGGCGCCTGGACGTGCTGGAGGTGGGCGACTCGCGCTTCACCGTGGCGGCGCCGGGCGAGCGGCTTCGCGCCCCGCCGGACCTCTTCGCCCAGGGGCTTCCCGTGGAGGGCGAGTCCGGGGCGCTGGCCCTGGTGCCGCCGCTGGAGGTGCCCTCACGGCTGGAGGGCATGACGCCCTGGACGGTGGGGGCGGCGCGGGCCCTGGCGGCGCGGGTACACGCGGCGTTTCCGGAGAAGGGGCCCGGCGCGGCGGACTGGAGCGAGGGCGGTGCGGGCGAGGCGGGAGGCTGCCTGGCGCACGCGCTGCGCTTCGCGGCCTGGGCCCGGGAGAAGGGCGTGAAGGTGGCCCTGGTGCACGGGCTGCTCGTGGTGGACGGCGGCCCGGCGCGGCCTCACGCGTGGGTGCGCGTGGCGCTGGTGGGCGGGGGCACGCTGGAGCTGGACCCCACGTCGCTGGATGACGTCCGGGCGGACACGCACCTGCCGGTGGCGCTGGAGGACGCGCGCGGTCCGGCGCTGGAGGCCGGGGCGCGGTGGCTGTCGCTCCTGCGCGGGGCGCACCGGGTGGTGCGCCGACGGTGAGGCTCCCGGAGTCGGCGGGCTACTCGAAGGGGATGATGGACAGCTTCGCGCCCGCGTCGGCGCCCAGGATTTCCTTGGCGCGGGCGGGCAGGTAGGCCACCTGGTTGTCGAGCCGCGCCTGGCAGCGCACCGAGCGGAAGCGGTTGCGACCGGACTCCCGCTCGAAGGCGACGAGGATGTCGTCTCCCTCCAGCTCGAAGTCCTCGTCCGCCAGCTTCACGGTGCGGTACTTGCGCACCAGCGACACGTCCGCGGTGTTGGCCTCGAAGTGCGGCCCCCCGTCGAACGGGTCGATGCGCTCCACGTACCGGAAGCCGATGCGCTCCAGCATGCGCTGCACGCCGCGCGTCTGCGGCCCCACCTCGCCGAGCACCTTCTGCACCCGGTCCGGGAAGAGCGACGCGTAGATGTCCGACGCGGGGAACAGCTCCTTGATGAACTCCTTGTTCTGCCGGCTGAGGCGGTCCGCCTCCAGGTACGTCAGGCCGGTGAACTTCTTGCCGCACGCCTCCCACAAGAGGCTTCGCCCGTCGGGGAGCAGGGGCGGGAGCAGCTCCGCCAGCACGCGCGGGCGGAACAGCCGCCGGTGCATGGCGAGGAAGAGGAAGCGCACGTAGGAGAGCTGCTTGCCGGGCTTGTCCGGTGTGGCCCGGTAGGGCGGGTCCACCACGAGGCCGCCGATTTCGGTGGGGCCCTCGTAGTTGTAGGCGATGGACAGCACCTTGTGCCGCAGGTGCCGCTCCAGGGAGGCGGAGTAGTGCTCCCGCTCGCTCACCTCGTAATAGATGTGCGGCGCCTCGTACGTCCCGTGCTGGGCGATGATCATCGACGTGCCGATGATGAGCCCGTTGCGCACGTCCTCCAGGACGAAGAGGTACTCCCGCTCGAACGGGTTCTTCACCTTCCCGGCGAAGCTCTTCACCGACTTGTCGATGATGTTCTCGAGCGTCTCCTCGTTGTTCGGCAGGTTCACCGTGTTGAGCACGGCGGCGAGCCGCTTGAGGCCGGCCAGGTCGGTCTTCTGGACGTCACGCAGGACAAGCATGGGTGCACCCGGGACGCCCCTGGAATGGGCGCCGGAAGGGGTGGGGACCATACACCACACCACCTCACGGCGGTCAGCCCGCGCTCGCTTGTTTCCTTGCGTGACGCGTTGAGTCATTAGGTGAACTGACCGCCCTGGCAGGCTCGCGTGGCGCTCTCCAGGGGCTCGCGAGGGTGAAACATTTATCAAACGTCCAGCCCCTTGCCTGGAAGCTCGCCCTGTTGTCAGGCGAGTGGGAAGAAAGGGATGGGGGAATGAAGCCTGGAAGGGTTTCGGCTACGGTGCGTCGACCGTTTGCCTTCAAACCTTCGCAAGGACGCGTGCCATTGAGAGTCTTTGTTCCTGGATTGCTTGCGATGTGGATGGTTCCCAGCCTGGCGTTCGCTGGAGTCGTGTGGCGCGGCGACTTCGAGACGGGCAACCGCTCACAGTACTCAGGCGAGCAGGTGGTCAGCTCCGACCGCCTGCTGGTGGTGACCAACCCCGTGGCGGAGGGCAAGTACGCGCTCAAAGTCACGGTGAAGCAGGGCGACGACCCCATCAACTCCAGCGGCAATCGCAATGAGCTCGTGTACCAGGGGCGGGAGAAGGAAGGCTCCGAGTACTACTACCGCTGGAAGGTGATGTTCGCGACGGACTTCCCCAGCGTGGACACGTGGCAGCTCTTCACGCAGTGGCACCATGACGGGTGCTGCGGCTCACCGCCGCTGGAGTTCTACGTGCGCGGGGAAGAGATTCGAATGGCGCTCAACTCCGACTCCACCATTCCGTGGCGCGGCAAGCTCCAGCGCGGCGTGTGGCACGAGTTCATCCTGCACGTGAAGTGGTCGGCGAAGGCGAGCACGGGCTTCGTGGAGCTGTGGCACAACAAGGAGAAGGTGCTGGCGAAGCGGAGCGCCGCGACGATGTACGCGGGCCAGAACAACTACCTGAAGCTGGGCCTGTATCGCAGCGACACGGTGAAGCCGGTGGGCGTGCTGTACCACGACGGTTTCATCCAGGCGACGACGCTGGCGGACGTGCTGGACACGCCGCCCACGCCTGACGCGGGCACGCCGACGGATGCGGGCACTCCCACGCCGGACGCGGGCACGCCCACGGTGGACGCGGGCCCTGACCCGAAGCCGGAGGAGCCCACGGACGCGGGCACTCCGCCTGGGAGCGATGCGGGCACGTCGCCGGAGGAAGGGCCTGGTGGAGTGCTGCCTCCCTCGGGCGTGTCTCCGGACAGCTCGGACGATGAGGCCGCGGGGTGCAACAGCTCCGGTGGGCCGCTCGCGGGGCTCGCGCTGCTGGGGTTGATGGGCCTGGCGCGAGCGCGTCGTCGGCGCTCGTGAGGCGCTCTCTGGAGCGCCAGGCTCAGCGAGGTGGACTTGGGGGCTCGTCGTCGCGAGGCCCCAAGTCCCGCGCTCACAGCTCCTGGGCCTGCTCGCGCTTGAGCTCCAGGTCCAGGTCCTGCGTCTCGGACCGCTTGCTCAGGTGGGGCTCGAGGTAGCGGCTCACGTAGTTCAGGGTGAGGTACTTGGCGTCGGGCTGCTGCCAGCCGGAGAGCTGGAGCTTCGTCTCCGAGTCCTTCCACGTCTTCTCCAACTGGTAGTCCGTCTTGGCCGCGAGCGCCTCGATGCGACGCCGCTCCTCGTAGGCGTGGTCGTCCCCGGTGGTCCTGGAGCGACTCGTGCCCTCGCCCAGGCTCAGGTTCAAGGACTCCGCTACGCGCAGGCGCTGCTCCGCGTCCTCGGCCGTGTCCCGACGCGAGGTGGGCGCGCCATACTTCATGCTCAAGAGCTCCGAGAGCGCACCGAAGTCCTCGCGCAGGGGCGCGTCGGTGTCGAAGCGCAGCGACACGGCGGCGAGCTTGTTCAGCGTGAACCTGAAGTTCACCGTCGCCGGGCGGTCGGTGACGCGGGTGGCGACGCGGAGGTCGCCCTCGGACGACGTCGTCCGGGCCTCGGGGTAGAGCGCGCGAACCTCGTCGGGGGACATGCCCCACCGGGTCTCCTGGAACCCGCTCTTGCCCTGGTAGTTGGCGAGCTCCTCGGCGGCGAAGGCGTCATTGGAGGCGCGGATGGCGTCCCGGCGCTCCATGAGTGCTTGTTGTCGCGCCGAGGTTCCGCAGGCGGTGGCGAGCAGACACAAGGGGAGAAGTCCGACGAGGGGGCGAAGCATCACGGGCTCCGGGTGACGAGGGTGCGCTTCCTGGACGCCACGGGCCTCCAGAAATTCACGGGAGTTTTTGGGAGCGCGGGAGATGCCGTTTGTTTGACAGTCAGCTGTCAATCAGACAGTTTTCTGTCCATGGCGAAATACACGACGGCCGGGTCGACCTTCACCGACCTGGTGCTCGAAATCTTCCGGAACAACGGCCTGCTGCTCGCGGCGGGCGAGCGCCTCTCCGAGCCGTCGGGGCTCACGAGCGCGCGCTGGCAGGTGCTGGGCGTGGTGGATCATGAGCCGACGCCGGTGGCGAACGTGGCGCGCACCATTGGACTGACGCGGCAGAGCGTGCAGCAGACGGCGGACGCGCTGGAGGCCGAGGGGCTGGTCGAGTACCAGGAGAACCCGCACCACCGTCGGGCCAAGCTCATCGCCCTGACGCCGAAGGGACGCGAGCGGCTGCGCGAGGTGGAGGCGCGCCAACTGGCGTGGGCGAACAAGGTGGGAGGCCGGGTGTCCGTGGCGTCGCTGAAGGCCGCGCTGGAGGCGCTTCAAGAGGTCCGCGAGGCGCTGGAGCAGGACGTCGCCGTGGCGAGTGAGGCCTGACGCCATGGAGTGGCCCCCGGTGTTCGAGTTCATCCGGCAGCGCGACCCGGCGTTCCTGTCCCGCGTGGAGGGAGTGCCGGACGCCGCCATCTCGACCCTGGCCGCCGAGCGGGGCGTCACGCTGCCGGGTTGCTATGTGGAGTTCTTGCGGCGGATGGGCGGCGGCGGCAACGGCTACCGCCCGTTTGGCGCCACGCAGGACCACCGCTTCTCCACCATCGCCGAGCGGCTCCGTGAGGAGGACGAAGCGCCGGACGGCCGCGTCTTCCTCGTGGCCATCGAAACCGATGCTTCGCTGGTGGCGTTGTATGACTATCACCTCGACCTGCGGCATGCGGAGGATGATGACGTGCCACTCGTGCTGCTGGAGCAGGGGATTCCGTTCGACGGGCACTCCCAGGTCGAGTATCGAGAGACCTTCGGCGAGCGCATCACGGCGAGCGTGTTCAACCACTTCGAACTGAGCCGCCGTGCGCACAGCGAGGTGGTGACCCGGAGCGGCGGGGGATTGCCGGGGGCCGTGGCGCTCTTGCAGCACGCCGGGTTCGTGCCTGTCCTGCCGTTGCTGGGCAACGTGGCCTGTTTGCAGGCGGGGGCGCTCGGCGTGATTGCGCAGGTCAATGAGACGTACGGGCTGCTGTCGCTGCGGCTTGGCGGTGACGACCCGCGGGCCGTGGAGGCGCTGGCCACCCGGTTGCTCGAGGAGTTGCCCGATGCGCGGCGACCCCGGCGGCCGAAAGGGTCCCGTGGCGGGGACTGAAACGACACGGACGAGTTTGTCTGGGTGAAGAACCTCGAGAAGGTCACCGACGCGGTGCTTCTCTACGTGCGCTGATGCCGCATGGGCACGCCAGGGCCGGAGGTGCTGGCGTGCAAGTCGACGCCGCGACGGGGCCTACCAGCCGTGGCGGTCGAGCCAGCTCTGGAGGGTGCGGGCGATGTCGTCGGGCGCGTCCTCCGGCGCGTGGTGTCCCGCTGGGGTGAGCGGAACGATTTCGAGGCCCGGGAGGGATTTGCGTGCCCACTCGATGACTCCGGGTGAGCTGAGGCCGGTGTCGCCGAAGGTCAGCAGGAGCGCAGGCTTGGCGGACGGATGCGCGAGCCACGCGTCGTAGCGCTCGATGACGGCGACGACGTCGGCGGGCTCTCCGTCGATGGGAATCTCGCGCGGCCACTGAAGCATGGGGCGCCGTGACGCCGCGTCGGGGTAGGGGGCGTAGTAGGCCTCGCGGGCGCTCTCGGTGAGGCCCGTCTTGACGCCATGGCCGAGCGAGCGCACGAGGAACTGGTTCTGCTCCAGCACCAGCTTCTCGCCGACGCCGGGCGTACGCAGCGCGCGGAACATCTGCTCACCTTCGGGTGACCAGTCGCTCCAGTGCATCGGCCGGAGGAACGTCTCGAAGACCACGACGCCGCGCACGCGGTCCGGATGCCGTGAGGCCCAGTCCAGCGCGAGCACGCCACCCCAGTCGTAGCCGACGAGCACGACGTCGCGCAGTCCGAGCGAGTCGAACCAGGCGTCGAGGTACCGCGCGTGGTCCCCGAAGCGATAGGCGATGTCGGGCTTGCCGGAGCTCCCCATCCCGATGAGGTCGGGCGCGAGGCAGCGCCCGCGGTCGGCGAGCTTTGGCATCACGTTGCGCCACACATACGAAGACGTGGGGTTGCCGTGCAGGAACACGATGGGCGAGCCGGTGCCTTCCTCACGGTAAGAAATGAAAGAGTCGAGGACGGGGGCCTGATGGGTGGTGGGCATGGGCGTGCGCTGTGGAAGGACGGGGGGAGTTGAGTGGCACGCGATGAGCGCGCCGGTGAGGAGCCAGCCGAACAGTCTGTGCATGCGCCCAATATGCGTCCGGCGAGGCCTTCCTGGCCGTGATGGTTCGTGAGCGGTATCCTCACTGGAAATGAGCATTCAGATAGGGGCCATCGACCTCAATCTCCTCCTGGTCCTCCACACCGTGCTCTCCGAGCGCAGCGTGGTCCGCGCATCCGAGCGGCTCCACGTCACGCCCTCGGCCATCAGCAACAGCCTGGCCCGGCTCCGCGTCCTGCTCGGAGACCCGCTGGTGACTCGCAAGGGACGTGGCATCGTCCCCACTCCGAGAGCGCTCGCGCTGGCTCCCGCGATTGGCCGTGGGCTTCGGGAGATGGAGCTCGCGCTTCATGAAGTCCCTTTCGAGCCCCTGCGGTGCAAGCAGACCTTCACCCTGGCCGCCGCCGATGCGGGACAGCTCACGTGGGTGCCCCGCATCGCGGCGCTGGTGAGCAAGGAACTGCCGAATGCGCACCTACGCGTGGTCGGTATCGATTCCCTCGTCTCGCTGGGGGACCTGGGGGCGGGAGAGGTGGATCTCCACCTGGGCGTCGCGGGACAGGGGACGGGCCTGCACACCGAGCCGTTGCTGGTGGAGCGCACCCTGCTCGTGGCGCGTCGAGGGCATCCCATCCTGGGCAAGCGACTGTCGGCGCGGACACTGGGCGGACTCCGGCACGTCCGTGTGGAGATGGTGCCGGGAAAGAGCTTCCGCGACGCCGTCGGTGCCGCCTACGCGCGCGCGGGAATCCCACGAGAGGTCGTCATGACGGTGCCCTCATTCACAGCCGCGGCGGCGGTGGTCGCCGCGACCGAGCTGGTCGCGACGTTGCCGGAGACGCTCGTGCTGGAGCAGGGGGCTCGCTTCACGGTGCAGGCGGTCGACGCGCCGTATCCCTCGCACTCCGTCAGAATCTCCATGGGCTGGCACGAGCGCACCCATCTGGACCCGGCGGCGCGCTACTTCCGCGAACTGGTGCGAAAGGGGGTCCTGGCAGCGTGAAGAAGACCGCGCTGGAGCAGGACGCTGACGTCGAACAATCACACGCACGGTGAATACAGGACCGGTGCGTGCGTCATCAGGCGCATGCACGACATCTTGCGCAGCACGGTGCTGACCGCACTGCTGGCCACGTCCGCGACGGCGTGGGCCGAACCCTCCGCAGCTCCCGAACCCACGGTGTCTCCGGTGCCTTTGATTGCCTTGGCCCCGGGGAAGGTCGTCTACGCCGACCCGGACGGTTCCCGAATCCTCGCGGACTGCGAACAGGTCCAGGAGGCCCGGATGCTGGCCGGGCCTGACAAGGGCAAGGTGCGTCGAGAGACCGAGCCATGCTCGCTCGCGTTCCTCGCCGTGCATCCACCCACGGGCCGCTGGGCGATGGCGGCGACGGTCAACGCCGATATCTCGTGGCGCCGGACAGTGAGCATGACGGTGGCTGGCCGCAAGGTCGTCATGCCTACCGACAAAGCGGGGCGGGTCAAAGACGGTTTCATGCTCGTGATGGGGGACCTGGAGGGCGTCGTGGCCATCACCCCCGGAGTTCCGGCGCAGTGGACCGACGGCAGTGTCGTCCACTTCCAGAGTCCCCAGCAGTTCACGGCCGATGGCTCGCGTGTGCTGGTCTCGAATGGGACGGTGAACACGGCGGAGTGGTGGAGCTGGAGCTTCGGACCCAAGCCCGAGGGGATTCGCGTGCTCCCCGCGGGTGTCACGGACGTCGGGGGCAACCGCCTGGTCCTGGGGGAGTCGCGCACCGTGGTGAGGCATGCGCGCGGGGGCGTGCGGGTCGCCACGCTGGACCCCACCGGCACGAAGCCCTGGAAGGTTGGTCCCGCCTTGAAACACAAGCGGAAGGGCTTCCTGACGCCCATGGTGCTGGGGGACACGCTGGTCTACTACCGCGAAGGTGTGTGGGATGAGGGCGGCTGCGACGAAGCGAATCCTGGCACCTATCGTCGCATCGACCTGCGCACCGGTGAGGAGAAGGTCTGGAGGATTCACGAGACCTGGTGCAGCTCGATGGAATTCAAGGCGGCGAACCCGCGGCGCAGGACGCTGATTTTCGCCGAGGGCAGCTTCTACCAGCACGGCACCATCAAGTTGTTCGAGTACTCGCTCGACCGAGATGAGGTCCGTGAGCTCAAGATTCCACCGACCGAGGACGTGAGCGACCTCAGCGTGGATGGGCGGACGCTCGCCCTGCTCGCGAGGGGAGGGGTCGTCTCGGTGTACGACGTCGACTCGGAGGAGGGGACCTGGTTGATGGGCCTCGAGAAGGTCACCGACGTGGGGCTGCTCGACCTGCGCTGAGGCCCCCCGTGCACGCCAGCGTTCGAGGCGCTGGCGTGCGGATGGACGAGGCGCGGTGTCAGCGCTGCCCGGACTCCTGGCCCGGGCGGTCGTCGAAGAGCTGGACCCAACGCCCGTCGAAGCCACCGCTCGTCGGCGAATACCACGCGCCCGGCAGCCAGAAGCCGTGCTCCACGCCGTCCTTCGAGTCCGTGAAGCCCGTGTGCACGAAGTAGTCGTGCTGCCACCAGAAGGCCCCCGGCGAGGTGGTGTAGCCACTCGCGCTCGCCCGCGTCTGGCCGCGTGAGTCCGCCACGCTGCTGGCATAGGCGTTGTCGTGGAACTCGCTGGAGCCACCGCCGCCGAAGTCGGAGGCGCTGTCGTTCAGCTCGAACGTACCGAGCAGCCACTTCTTCGCGATGTAGCCCTCGCGGTCATCCTCGTTCTCGATGTCGCGCGTCTGCGGGAAGAAGCGCTGCATCCCCGCGCTCACCTCCGCCTGGCCCACCTCGTTGACGATGGGACTCTCCAGCCAGAAGTCGATGGGGGAGGTGTCCTTCCAGTGCGTCGTGTAGCCGCCGTATTGCCAGTGCGTGGGCAGGATGTCCGCCAGGTCCTGGAGCTCGTACGTGACGCGCTTCACGCTGGGCCAGGTGATGGTCTTCCCGTTGTCGTAGCGGCTGGCCAGCGCGTCCGCCGTCGCATACGTGAGCGCCTGCGCGCCGAACGCCGCCACCGCATCCGCGGAGCCCTCCGGCACGAAGGCATAGTGCACGTTCTTCCTGCCGTCGTTGTTGACCCCGGCCTCCGCCTTGCCCGCGCTCGCCATGCGGCCCGCGAAGAACGAGTAGGGGTCCGTGCAGAAGCGCAGCTCCTGCCCGTGCGCCGCCGCCAGCTTGTCGGACCACTCCGCCTGCCAGATGAGCAGGTGCTTGCCCGTGGCCGTCTGCATGAAGTTGAGGTCCACGTGCCCCGCGCGGCGCACGACGTTGCGCTTGTGCTGCGTCACCACCGCGTACGCCACGGACTCGCCGCTGCCCGGGTTGCCGACGACGTTCTGGACCAGCATCTCCACCCGCTCCCAGTCGTGGAGCTGGTAGTCCCCCGCCGCGTTCTTATCGAGCGCGTGATACACGTGGTAGATGAGGACGAGGTTCTTCCCTCCGTCCATGAACTCGATGAGCGACGTGTACAGCGTCGGGCGGATGCGCCAGCCGGAATATGCGCTGGGACCCGTGCGAGACGCGTCGATGTACTGGGGGATTTGCTTCCAGTTCAGCTTGTTGTTCGAGAAGTTCCCATCCCGGTCGAAGTCGAAGTTCGTCACCCAGTCGTAGCCGTGCCGGCCGTCGTTCCCGTTGCCGCGCTTGAGGATGACGGGCGCGTAGTACTGGAGGAACGCCTGTCGCTGGGCGCTCGTCAGGGACCACGCCTGCGCCTGGGCCTGCGTGGGCCAGCACAGCGCGGCGAAGGTCAACATGAGCACGCCGTACAGGCCGAGCCCTCGATTCAATCGATACATCGGTGCACATCTCATGGTGTCTGGAGTCATGCCCCTGAGCAAACCATGAGTCTTCCCATAACAATGTGCGGAAAACGTGAATAAGTCCGTTTCCCGAAAGGGGGTGCCCTGGGTCGCGCTTGAAGCTTCATGGGGCCCGTGCCAGGAACCGCGCATGCGCGACGACTCGACTGGCGGTGATGGAGGCGTGCCCCACTTGAGCCCGGAGGAGTTCCGGAAGCTCGGTCACCGGATGGTGGACTGGATTGCCGACTATCAGGCGCGGCTGGAGTCCTTCCCGGTGCGCTCGCCGGTGGCGCCCGGTGGCGTCGCGTCGAAGCTGCCCGCGCATCCTCCCGAGGAGGGGCTCGCGGGGGAGTCCGGCTGGGAGGACATCTTCAAGGACCTGGAGGACATCATCCTGCCGGGGCTCACCCATTGGCAGTCACCGTCCTTCTTCGCGTACTTCCCCGCGAATGCCTCAGGGCCCGCCGTGCTCGGGGAGCTGTTGTCCGCGGGCCTGGGCGTGCAGGGCATGCTCTGGTCCACCAGTCCCGCCGCGACGGAGCTGGAGACGCGGGTGCTCGACTGGCTCGCGGAGCTGACGGGCCTGCCCGACGACTTCCGCTCCACCTCCTCCACCGGAGGCAGCGTCATCCAGGGCACCGCGAGCGAGGCCACGCTCGTCGCCATGGTGGCCGCGCGTGAGCGAGCCCGTCGTCACGGCG
>Ga0126314_10000036_pt1 | contig 82213 bp, 61 predicted proteins | sample Plot105B_FD_92535 | JGI IMG/M metagenome (GOLD analysis project Ga0126314, IMG submission 92535) | Serpentine soil microbial communities from UC McLaughlin Reserve, CA, USA - Plot105B | ecosystem: Environmental > Terrestrial > Soil > Grasslands | place: USA: UC McLaughlin Reserve, Lake County... | reverse complement strand
GGTGGGGTTGGAGCTGCCGCTGGAGAACCAGGGCCGTGTGGACGCGTTCCTGGAGAGCCAGGGTGGGGAAGAGGACTGGCAGAAGCTGATGGAGTCGCCCTTCTGGCGCAGCCCGTACCCGGACGGCCGTGGCAGCGAGGCGATGGCGAACATGCTGGAGCAGTTGCGCCAGCTGCGCTCGCGGGGCCTGGACGTGGAGGTCGTCGTGTTCGACCACCCGAAGGCGAACGGGCAGCAGCGTGAAGACGCGATGGCGGCGACGCTCATCCACCAGGTGGAGTCCACACCCCAGCGCTTCTACGTGGTGCTGTCGGGCAACATCCACTCGCGCACCAAGAAGGGCCTGCCGTGGAACAAGCAGCACCGACCGATGGGGCTCTTGCTGAAGGAGAAGCTGGAGAACGTGGTGGCGCTGGACATGGCCTACGACACGGGCACCGCGTGGATCTGCTCGGTGGATTCGAAGGGTGTGCGGGACAGGCTGGACTGCGGCGTGCGTGAAGCGAAGGGCAAGGACAACGGCGAGCGCTACTTCGTGCACACCTGGGACTCGGTGAACTCGGAGGGCTACCACGGGGTGTTCTACGTGGGCGCGGTGAACGCGTCGGCGCCTGCCATCCGCGTGGGTGAGCGAGGCCCGGGCAAGGAGGGCAGCAAGAAGCCCTTCGCACCCGAGGCGGAGACCTTGGCGTCCTCCCGCTGACTCTTGGCGATATTCCACCCTCCCGCCCACGTTTCTTGTGTGGCACGGAGGGTGGATGCGTCAGATAACGTATACGTTGTTGCTGTTGTCCTTGGGGTGTTTTGGTTGCGCGGCTCATCGTGGTGCGCTGGATTATCCGGACCGGGAGGCCATCTACGACCGGCCGCTCGCGGAGATGTGGCCGGAGGTCCGGGGGTTCTTCACGCGCAACGAGCTGCCCTTCCGTGAGGACAAGGGCAGCATGGTGCTGGAGACGGACTGGCGGCAGGAGTTCGGCGGCTCGAAGATTTCGGGCTTCTTCCATCGGTACATGGTGGTGGGCCGGCGCGAGACGCCCACGTCGAGCAAGCTCCAGATTTTCCGCATCACCAAGAGCCTGAACAAGACCCTGGCCAACACGGGCAATCAGGTGGATTGGAGTCCCACCCGCGCCTGGGGCATGGGGCCGAGGGGACCTGTTTCGGAGGAGGAGAAGGACGCATACCTCGCTGAGCCGACTCAGCCACAGAGCGCGCCGCTGACCTCGTCCGAGGACTGGGAGGAGGTCATCGCCACGCCCCGGGGAGAGAACTCGTTCTTCGCGGAGTCGGGCCAGGGGCAGCGCGACATGGTGATGGAGTGGCGGGTGTTCCGCGAGATAGCGCCCGTGCTGGCGAAGGAGGAGAACGCGCCCAAGCCGGTGCAGGTGGCCAAGGCTCCGAGCGCGAAGGAGGCCCCGTCACAGTTCGCGGTGGAGTGCGGGCTGCCCATCATCGGCCTGGGCAAGCAGGTGAAGGCGGGCGCGGTGATGCTCCTGGGCGAGGTGCACGGCACGCGAGAGGTGCCGCGCTTCGTGGCGCAGACGGCCTGTCAGGCGATGGTGGCGGGCCTGCCGGTGACGGTGGGGCTGGAGCTGCCGCTGGAGAACCAGGGCCGCGTAGACGCGTTCCTGGAGAGCCAGGGGGCGGAGTCGGACTGGTTGAAGCTGATGGAGGCGCCCTTCTGGCGCAGCCCGTATCCGGACGGCCGTGGCAGCGAGGCGATGGCGAACATGCTGGAGCACCTGCGTCAGCTCCGTGCGCAGGGCTTGGACGTGGACGTCTTCGTGTTCGACCACCCGAAGGCGAACGGGCAGCAGCGTGAGGACGCGATGGCGGCGACGGTGGCGTTCCAGGTGGAGTCGAGCCCTCAGCGCTTCCACGTGGTGCTGTCGGGCAACATCCACTCGCGCACGAAGAAGGGCCTGCCATGGAACAAGGACCACCGGCCCATGGGTCTGTTGCTGAAGGAGAAGCTGGACGACGTGGTGGCGCTGGACATGGCCTACGCCACGGGCACCACGTGGATCTGTTCGGTGGACTCCAAGGGCGTGAAGAGCTCGCTCGACTGCGGCGTGCGTGAAGCGAAGGGCAAGGACAATGGCTCCCGCTACTTCGTGCACACGTGGGACTCGGTGAACTCGGAGGGCTACCACGGGGTGTTCTACGTGGGCGCGGTGAATGCCTCCGCACCGGCGGTGCAGCGGGGCCTGGGTCGTCCGGGCGCGGATGACAACACCACCCACCCGGCTCCGGACCAGGGTTCCAGGGTGGCGTTCGCGCGCTGACAGCCTCGCTGGCGGACCGTGTCTCGGCTGCTGCGGGGCGCGGTCCGCTGGCATACGCTGTCGGGGTGAGCGACATCACTGTCTACCAGCCGGACTTCCTGTACGTGGGAGGCCGGCTCATCGAGGGGCCTGCCCTGGCCGTGGGTGCCGAGGGCCGCGTCGTCGACGCGTCATCCGTGCCCGCCGGAGCGAGCGTCGTCCGGCTTCCAGGCCGCGCGCTGCTGCCGGGCTTGGTCAACGGCCACTCCCATGCCTTCCAGCGCCTGATTCGCGGACGCACCGAGTACGTCGTCTCCGGTCGCGAGGCGGATGACTTCTGGAGCTGGCGTGAGGCCATGTACCGCGCCGCCGAGGCCCTGGGGCCCGAGGACGTGTACGTGGCCTCGCGGCAGGTCTTCGTGGAGATGGCGCTGGCGGGCATCACCACGGTGGGCGAGTTCCACTACATCCACCACCAACATGACGGCACGCCGTACGCGGACCGGAACGTGCTGGCCCACGCCGTCATCCGCGCGGCGCGGGACGCGGGGCTGCGCATCTGCCTGTTGCGCGTGGGTTATGCGCGCGCGGGCTTCCAGGTGGCGGCGAATCCCCGCCAGCGTCGCTTCATCGACCCGGACGTGGATACCTTCCTCGCGTCGGCGGAGGCGCTGGCTCGCGAGGTGCGCGATGACGCGGCGGTCAGCGTGGGACTGGCGCCCCACAGTGTGCGCGCGGTGACGAAGGACTGGCTGTCCGCCGTCGCGAAGGCGCGAGGGTTCCCCGTGCACATGCACGTGGCGGAGCAGCCGAAGGAAATCGAGGCGTGTCTCGCCGAGCATGGGCGTCGGCCGGTGGAGTTGCTGTCGGACCTGGGGCTGCTGACCCCGGGCTTCACCGCCGTGCATGGCGTGCACCTGACGGACGAGGAGGTGGCCATGCTGGGCACCGCCCAGGCGACGGTGTGCGCGTGTCCGTCCACGGAGCGCAACCTGGGCGACGGCATCGTCCCCGCGGATGCGCTGGTGAAGGCTGGGGCGAGCATCAGCCTGGGCTCGGACAGTCAGGCGCTGGTGGACCTGCTGGACGAGGCGCGGCAGCTCGAAGGGCACCTGCGGCTCGCGAGGCTGCGGCGCGCGGTGCTGGACCCGGGAGGCGGGGAGGTGTCCGGACTGGCGGCGCGGCTGTTGGGCATGGCCACGGTGGAGGGGGCGCGCAGCCTGGGGCTGTCCACGGGGGCGTTGGAGCCCGGGGCGCTCGCGGACTTCTTCACGGTGGACGTGGGGCACCCGTCGCTGGTGGGCGCGGGGCCTTCGTCGTTGCTGGCCTCCATCGTCCTGGGCGCGGACAAGGCGGCGGTGCGAGAGGTGGCGGTGGCGGGACGGCTGGTGGTGCGGGACGGCCGGCATCCCCTCGCGGAGGAGAGTGGACGCGCCTTCCAGGCGCTCGCGCGCACGCTGTATCCCTGACGGGGCGTGGGTGACAGGAGTCCCTTCCGGGGCTGGCGCCAGACGCCAGGGGGTGGCATGACGCGGCCACCGGAGGTTGTCTTCATGAGCGACACGCTGCCCGCGCTGCGGGCCACCCTGACGGAGCTGGTGGCGATGGACACCACCTCCGCGCGACCCAATGCCCCGCTCATCGACTACGCGCAGGCGCGCCTGGAGAAGGCGGGCTTCAGCGCCGAGCGTCAGCGGTACACGGATGACGCGGGTGTGGAGAAGGTGAACCTGGTCGCCGTGAAGGGCGGCTCCGGACGCGCGGCGCTCGCGCTGGTGGGGCACTCCGACTGCGTGCCGTACGACGCGGCGTGGACCGACGCGCTGAAGCTGACGGAGAAGGAAGGCAAGCTCTACGCGCGCGGCGCCTGCGACACGAAGGGTTTCATCGCCTGCGCGCTGCACGCCGCCGAGCGGGCCACGAAGCTCCAGGCTCCTCTGATGGTGGTGCTCACCGCGGACGAGGAGGTGGGCCTGGTGGGCGCCAAGAAGCTGGTGACGGCGGGGCTGGGCCGCGCGCGGCACGCCATCGTCGGGGAGCCCACGAAGCTCACGCCGGTGCGCGCCAACAAGGGCTACTGCCTGGCGGAGGTGGAGGTGCTCGGCAAGGAAGGGCACAGCGCGTATCCGGACACGGGCGCGTCCGCCATCTTCCGCGCGGGGCGCTTCCTGAACCGGCTGGAGCAGTTGGCCATGACGGTGCTGCGCGAGGAGCTGGACGAGGGCTTCCAGCCGCCCTTCACCACGGTGAACGTGGGCGTCATCCAGGGGGGCAAGGCGAAGAACATCCTGCCGGGCTCGTGCCGCTTCACGGTGGAGTGGCGGCCCATTCCGGGGCAGCCGACGCGGCGGGTGGCGGAGCTGCTGGAGTCCATCCGTCAGGAGCTGGTGCGCGACGAGCCCGCCTACGAGGCTCACATCCGCGTGCTGCGCACGGACCGGGGCGTGAATACGCGCGCGGACGCGGAGGTGGTGCGCTTCCTCACCGAGGCCAGCGGCAACGCGTCCACCACGGTGCCGTTTGGCACGGAGGCTCCGCAGATGACGGAGCTGGGCGCGGAGGCCGTCGTCTTCGGCCCCGGCGACATCCGCGTCGCGCACCAGACGGGCGAGTACGTCCCCACCGAGGACCTGGTGCGGTGCGAGGCCGTGCTGTCGCAAGCCGTCGCGCACTTCTGCGGCGAGCGGTGAAGGGGCACTCCTCGTGCATCGAGGGGCTCCCGTCGTTATGAAGTGGCAGCCGGCGCGCACCCCGTGTTCGCACCCCGGCCTCTTCCTTTCTGGACCGACGACATGAGCCCCTCCGCCGCGACGCCGCGCAACGTCCTCTTCCTGCTCTCCAGTGCTCGCGAGAACGGCAACGCGGAGCAGCTCGCGCGCAAGGCCGCGGAGTCGTTGCCACCCGGCACGGTGACGGACTGGCTCCGCCTGAACGAGTACAGGCACGAGGCCTTCCAAGACTTGCGCCACGCTCCCGGCGGCTACGCGGCACGCCCCGCGAGTCCGGAGCTGCTCGCGCTCGCCGAGCGGACCCTCGCCGCGGACGAGCTGGTCATCGTCGCCCCTGTGTACTGGTACGGCCTTCCCTCCAGCGCGGTGTCCTACCTGGAGCACTGGTCCTGGTGGTTCCGGCTGCCGGAGCTGCGCTTCCGTGAGCGGATGCGCGGCAAGGTGCTGTCGCTCGTCACCAGTCACTCCTCCGACGAGGATGACGCTGTCGCCCAGCCCTTGTTGATGAGCCTCCAGCTCAGCGCGGACTACATGGAGATGGGCTGGCGAGGCGCCCTCATCGGCCACGGCAACCAGCCCGGAGACGTGCTCCAGGATGCTCGCGCCATGGCCAACGCCCGTGAGTTTCTCCTGCGTCCCGTGGTTGTCGCGAAAGTCGAAGCTGCCTGAGCTTGGGACGTGCGGGGCGCCGGTTTGACGCGTGCTCCCGCACACCACTAGGTTGCCGCGCCTTCGGACCCTGGGGGGCAGCGAGCGCACCGCGCCGCATGCGAGGTCGTCAGTGATGCTGACGTGTCGCGTCCCTCCGGCCATCCGAATCTGAAATCCCTGGAGGGGGAGTCACATGCAGCGTGGCAGGTGGTGGGTTGCCGTATTGTCGTTGGTGGCGATGAGCGCGTGGGCCCAGGTGCCCGAGCAGGCGGAGGACTCGGAGGCGGTGGAGGAGGCCCCGGCGCTCCCCGAGCTGCACCCGAGGACTGGCGAGGTGGTGCTGGGAAACGGGATGGCGAAGCTGGTGGTGCCGGAGAGCTTCGGCTACCTGTCGCCGGAGGACGCGGAGAAGGTGCTCGTGGAGGTCTGGGGCAATCCGCCCGGCTCCAAGACGCTGGGCATGCTGATTCCCTCGGACGTGAGCGTCGACTCGCCCGAGAGCTGGGGCGTCGTCATCCAGTACGACGACGACGGCCACGTGGAGGACGAGGACGCGGCGGGCATCGACTACGCGGACCTGCTGGAGGAGATGCAGGACAACACCCGCGAGGAGAACACCGCGCGCGTCAAGGCGGGCTACGAGGCGGTGGAGCTGGTGGGCTGGGCCGCGACTCCGCGCTACGACGCGAGCACGCGCAAGCTGTACTGGGCGCGGGAGCTGGGCTTCGGTGACTCGAAGGAGCACACGCTGAACTACAGCGTCCGGGTGCTGGGCAAGGAGGGCGTGCTGGTGCTCAACGCCGTCTCCAGCATGGTGGCGCTGCCGCAGGTGGAGAAGGACATGCAGCAGGTGCTGGGCTTCACGCACTTCCAGCCTGGCAACCGCTACGAGGACTTCGACCCGAGCACTGGCCGCGTGGCCGCGTACGGCGTCGCGGGCCTGGTTGCTGGCAAAGTGGCCGCGAAGGCGGGGCTCTTCAAGGGACTGCTCGCGGTGCTGGTGGCCGGCAAGAAGGTCATCTTCGCCGGCCTCGCGCTCCTCGTCGTCGCGCTGGGCAAGCTGTTCAAGCGCGGTGGCAACGACGGCGCGCCGTAGTCCTCAGCGCGCTGGAGTGGAGACAGAGGCTCGGGACTTCATTGCCCCGGGCCTCTTCTCGTTTCAAAACGTCTCAGCTCCGGGGCAGCGAGCAGTGGTCCAAGTCTCGCAGCACCTTGCGCGCCTCGGCGATGAGGTCGTGGCCCTGGAGTCCCTGCGCCACGCGGGCGATGAGCTTCATGTCCGGCGTGAGGCGGTAGTAGCCCTTCGAGCGTTGCACCAGCCCGGCGACCTTCGGCCCGTCCAGGAGCGCGTCAGCGCCCAGTGTCACCACCAGCCGCTGGGTGCCGACCTCCAGGCCGCGCAGCCGCAAGTCGCGCATGTCGATTTTCAGCAGCGTCAGCTCGGAGAGGTGGTCCACCTCGTCGGGCGCCTCGCCGTAGCGGTCCACCAGCTCCGCGCGCAGGTCCGTCACCTCGTCGGGGTGGCTGGCCTGGCTGAAGCGCTTGTAGAAGACGAGCCGCTGGTGCACGTCCGCGACGTAGTCGTCGGGGATGAGCGCGGGCATGGGCAGCGTGACGTCCGGCTCGATTTGCACCTTGGGCGGCTGGCCCTGCAGCTCCGCGACGGCCTCCTCCAGGAGCTGCGCGTACATGTCGAAGCCAATCTCGGCGATGGCGCCGGACTGCTTCTCGCCCAGCAGGTTGCCCGCGCCGCGAATCTCCAAGTCATGGCTGGCGATGGAGAAGCCCGCGCCCAGCTCGGTGAAGTTCTGGAGCACCTCCAGCCGCCGCTGCGCGTCGCGCGTCACCGCCCGGCGCGTGGGCACCAGGAGGTACGCGTACGCGCGCTCCTTGGAGCGGCCCACCCGGCCTCTGAGCTGGTAGAGCTGCGCGAGGCCGAACTGGTCAGCCCGGTTCACAATCATCGTGTTGGCGCTGGAGATGTCGATGCCGCTCTCGATGATGGAGGTGCACAGGAGCACCTGGTGCTTGCGCTCGGTGAACTCCAGCATCACCTTCTCCAACTGCCCGTCGCCCATCTGCCCGTGCGCCACGCCGATGGAGAGCTGGGGCACCAGCTCGCGCAGCTGCTGCTCCATGGACGGCAGGGACTCCACGCGGTTGTTCACGAAGAACACCTGTCCGCCGCGTGCCACCTCGCGCTCAATCGCCTCCTTCACCACCATCGGGTCGTACTTCATGACGAAGGTGCGGATGGCGCGCCTGTCTTGAGGAGGCGTGGCGATGATGCTCATGTCGCGCACGCCCGACATGCTCATGTGCAGCGTGCGGGGGATGGGCGTCGCCGTCAGCGTCAGCACGTCAATCTGGGAGCGCCACTTCTTCAGCGACTCCTTCTGCTTCACGCCGAAGCGCTGCTCCTCGTCGACAATCATCAACCCCAGGTCCTTGAAGGCCACCTCGCCGCCCAGCAGCTTGTGGGTGCCGATGAGGATGTCGACCTTGCCCTCCTTGGCGCGCTTGAGGATTTCCCGCACCTCCGGAGGCTTCTTCATGCCGGAGATGACCTCCACCGTGACGGGGTAGTCCTTGAAGCGCTTCCTGAAGGAGAGGAAGTGCTGCTGCGCCAGCACCGTGGTGGGCACCAGCACCGCCACCTGCTTGCGGTCCAGCGTCGCCTTGAAGGCCGCGCGCATGGCGACCTCCGTCTTGCCGTAGCCCACGTCGCCGCAGACGAGCCGGTCCATGGGCTCCGGCTTCTGCATGTCCGCCAGCACGTCCTCAATCGCCTTGGCCTGGTCCGGCGTCTCCTCGAATTCGAAGTCCGCCTCGAACTGGGCGAAGTAGCGGTCCGGCGCGCTGAAGGAGTGGCCCGGGTGGGCGCGGCGCGAGGCGGCGATTTGCAGCAGCTCCGCCGCCATCTTGAGGAGCTGCTCCTTGACGCGCTTCTTCGTCTTCTCCCAGCTCGTCGTCCCCAGCTTGTCGAGCTGGATGGTGTCCGGGTTGCCGCCGGTGAACTTCTGGATGAGCCGCATGCGGCCCACCGGCAGGTAGATTTTGTCCCGGCCCGCGTACTCCAGGACGAGGAAGTCCCCGGGGACGCCGTTCACCTCCATCTTCGTCAGGCCCGAGTAGCGGCCGATGCCGAAGTCGGTGTGGACGATGAGGTCGCCTTCCTTCAGGTCCTTGAAGCCCGCGGCGAAGGCCTCCAGCTTCTTGCCGCGCTTGACGCGCCGACGCGCGCGGACGCCGAAAATCTCCTCGTCCGACAGCACGGCCAGCCCGCCCGAGCCGTCCACGAAGCCCTGGCTCACCTCGCCCGTGAAGAGGTGCGCCCACACCGACGACTCGTACAGCGTCGACGCGTCCGTCATCGGCTCGGTGTGCACCTTCACCATGACGTTGCGGTCCAACAGCAGCCGCTTGAGCCGGTCCGCCTGGCTCAGCGTGCCGCACGCCACCGCGCACGCGACGCCCGAGTCCCGCCAGCGCTGGAGCCGGTCCACCAGCGGCGACAGCGCGCCCTCTTCACCATGGTGCGCGAGAATCGCCTCCCGCAAGTCCTGCGTGCCGCCGAACTGGAAGAGCACCGGCGGCTTCTCGGACTGCGTGAGCGACAGGCCTCCGCCCTCGACGACGCGATAGCCGCCCAAGAGCTCCGCGACGTCCTCGCGCGAGAGGAAGTGCTCGGCCGGCGGGCGCACCAGGTCCTTGCGCTCCTCGGCCGCGGCGAAGGTGCGCTCCAGCTCGTCCCACAGCGCGTCCGCGGTGCGCCCCAGCTCCAGCGGGTCGTCCAGGTAGAAGACGGGCGCCTCCGGGCTCCACTTGCGCAGGAAGTCGAACACCGTGGCCAGGCCGCCCTCGAACAGCGCGGGCAGCAGGCCCTCCAGTCCGAAGCCGGGCATCCCCTCGCGCAGCGCGTCCAGCCGCTCGCGCAGCTGGATGGTGGGCAGGTTGATGTGCTCGGCCACCGCGCGGGCGGCGGCCTCGGCGCGCGGGCGGGTGTCCTCGGTGAGCAGCAGCTCCCGCGCGGGCACCAGGTCCACTTCCTTCAGCGCGTCCACCGTGCGCTGCGACTCCGGGTCGAACGCGCGGATGGAGTCGATGGTGTCCCCGAAGAACTCCAGGCGCACCGGCTTGTCGTAGAGCGGGCTGAAGACATCCAGCAGGCCGCCGCGCACGGAGAACGTCCCCACGTCCTCCACCAGCGGGCTGTTCTGGTAGCCCATCCGGGAGAGCTTCCGCGCGAGCGCATCCCGGTCATGGTCCTGGCCCACCACCACCCGGTCCGTGAGCGCGGCCATGACGTCGGGGCGCAGCACGCGGCGGTGCAGCGCGCGCAGGGACAGCACCAGCACCGGGAAGCGCGTGCCTTGAGACAGATGAAACAGCGCGCCCAGCCGCTCGGTGACGGCGGCGGCCTCCGGGGACAGCTCGTCGTAAGGGAGCACCTCGTCGGCGGGCAGGCGCAGCACGCTCGGCCGCAGCAGCGTGCCGGTGCCGCCCAGGAAGAAGGCGAGGTCGGCGGCCAGGGCGTCGGCTGCCTCCTCGTCCGCCGCCACGCAGACGAGCGGCGCGCGCGTCTCCCGGTGCAGGCGCGCGAGCACATGGCCCCGGGCGGAGCCCTTCAGGCCCTGCGTCCGCGCGCGGTGTCCTGGACGCAGCTCCGCCAGCAACCGGGCGAAGGTGTCGCCCGCCACACGAGGCTCGCCGCCCTGCCGCGCCGCCTCGCCATCCAGCCTCTGTGTGAAAGGAGTGTCCATGAGTGGACCCCTGAGGGCCCCGGGGTAATTAGGGGCATGCCCCTGACAGGTCAACGACAGAGCGCATCCCCTGTCGTGTGTCGGAGCCGACGCGGCCCCGAATGCTGTGTCCTCCACGAATCAGCCATACCGGGGGTGGGTTGGCCGCATGCCCGGGGCAGGACCTACTCTCCTGCAAGGCATCGCTGGGGGGTGCCACACGCCAGCCATGCAATCCGGCCGTTGGATCAACAGGGTGATGAGCGGGGCGGTCGCACCCCCCTCCGAAGCAGTGATGGTGCTGCGCAGCGTTCGTTCCGCTGGGCAGGGCATCCTGGACTTCGAGTGTGTCTCCGCGAATGCGCACGCGGAGCGCTGGCTGGGGCGCGAAGAGCGCTCGCTCGTGCGCCAGAGACTGCTCGAGGAGGCGCCGTGGGTGGGCGAATGTGGCCTGTTCGCGGCGTGTGTCCGGGTGGCGGTGCGCCGCGAGCCCGAGGTGGTACGGCTGGCCCGCCAGTCGTCGGTGGGGCCCGTCTGGCTGCTGGCGCGCGTCTCTCCGTGGGAGGACGGCGCCGTCGTCTTCCTGGAGGATTTGACGGAGCGGATGGCCGCCGAGGAGACGCTGCGCAGGGACCATGACCTGCTGCATGCCGTCATCGAGAGCGCCACCGACGCCATCTACGTGAAGGACGTGGATGCGCGCTACGTGCTCATCAACCCCGCCACCGCGCGGGCCTTCAACCGGACGCCGCAGGACATCCTGGGGCGCACGGACCTGGAGCTGATGGGCGCGGACGTCGCGGGGCCCACGCTGGCGCATGACCGCGCGGTGATGGAGTCCGGCGTCACGGCCACCTACGAGGACTCCGAGGGCGGGCCGGGCAGCGACTGCATCTGGCAGACGACCAAGGGCGTGCTGCGCCGCGGCGACGGCACCGTCTACGGCCTGTTCGGCATCAGCCGGGACGTCACCGCGCGCCGCCGCCAGGAGCTGGAGCGGGACGAGGAGGCGCGCTTCCAGGAGCGCTTCATCGGCGTGCTGGGACACGACTTGGGCAACCCGCTGGCGGCGGTGCGCCTGTCCGCCGCGGCCATGCTGGGCCAGGCCACGCTGACGCCGGAGGTGCGGCGCATGGCGCAGCGCATCGACGGGAGCGCCGAGCGCATGACGCGGCTGGTGAAACAGCTGCTGGACTTCACCCGCGCGCGCATGGCGGGAGGCATTCCCCTGCGCCCGCGCGAGGTGTGCATGGAGTCGGTGTGTCGCCGCATCATCTCCGAGCTGGAGCCGGCCCATCCCCAGCAGCGGGTGGACCTGGAGGTGGTCGGCGAGTCACGCGGTGTCTGGGACGAGGAGCGGCTGGGACAGGTGCTCTCCAACCTGGTGGGCAACGCCCTGCAGCACAGTCCGAATGGCTCGTCGGTGCGCGTGCGGCTGGCGGCGAGCGACCCGCTCTTCCAGCGCGTGGAGGTCCACAACGTGGGGCCACCCATTCCGGACTCGCTGCGCCCGCGCCTGTTCGCGCCCTTCCACCGCGCGACGCCCGAGCCGGGCATGCCCCGGCCGCACCGTCACGGGCTGGGCCTGGGGCTCTACATCGTCTCGCAAATCGTCACCGCCCACGGCGGGTGGGTGGATGTCGCGTCCTCACTGGAAGCGGGGACGTGCTTCTCGGTGACGCTGCCCCGCGTGGTCCAGGCCCAGGACGAGTCCCAGACGCGCTGGGCCTGAAGCGGGGCGGGCAGCCAGGCGTCAGTAGCGGCCGTAGCGGGCGGCCGCGCGCAGGCGAATCAAGTCATTGAGGGCGCCGGGGTCCACCAGCTCCAGCGCCGCGGCGCCGGAGATGCCAGCGTAGCGGGAGCGGTAGTCCTCCTCGGACTCCTCGTCGTCGCCCTTGTCGTCGCCGCCCTTGTCATCCCCGTCCCCGCCGCCCTTGCCGTCATCGGGACGCAAGGACAGGGGCTCCGGCCGGGACACGCCCGGCTCGATTCGGGGAGTCGTCAACGCGTCCGCGCGCACGGAGGAGAACAGTCCCGCCATGGCCAGGCAGAACACGAGGGCGGTGGAGAGGGTCTTCATGGGCGGCTCCGTTTCTGTGTTCGGCTGACGCGGCCCTTCCCGGGGTTATTCAGCGCCCCGTCCAGCCCCTACTTCGCCTTCATGGTGCGGATGTATCCCACCAGCGCGTCAATCTGCGCGGCGGTGAGCTTGTCCTTGAAGGCCTTCATCTTCGTGTTGCGAGGGGAGCCGTCGGCAATCGCCTGTCGGATGTCCGCGTCCGACTCGGCCGCCTGCCAGGCAACCTGGCTCATGTCGACGATGGACTCCTTCTGGCCCATCTTGGTCTGCGCCTTGCCGTCATCTCCGTGACAGGACTTGCACTTGGCCTTCCACACGTCCACGACGTCATCCGCCGCGTAGGCGCTCGGGGCCAGACACAGGCTCATCACCAGGGCGAACCGCTTCATCATCGTCACTGCCTCCTCCTTGGGAGGAGGCAACTGTGGCACGGAACGTCGTGCTCAGGGAGTGCAGCCGACGGCCGTGGGCGCCAGCTCGCAGTCCGTCATGGTGACGTTGCCGGTGAGGGCGTCCACGTTGAGCACCCGGTCCGGCACAGCGACTTCCTGCGGCCCCAGGCGCTTGCGCAGGATGCGCAGCGTGCCCGCCGCTGGCGCCGCGCGGGACGCGTCACACATGGCCGTGGGCGTCCCGGAGACGGGTCGGCCGGACTCCCCCAGCCAGCACACGCCGTGCAAGCTGGTGATGTCCAGCTCGGGCGGCAGGGGGATGGCGTCGCCGACCTGGGCGCAGGTGCAGCCGCTGGTGCCGCAGGCGGCGGAGAGGCACTCGGTGCGAGGACACTGGGTGCCCCAGGTGTCCCCCGGAGCGCAGTCCGGCTTCTCCCAGCGCAGGGCCGGGACGCTCACCCCGTTCTCGAAAGTCGTCGTCCGGGCCAGGCGCACGGCCTGCCGGGAGGTCCGGGCGTGCTGCCGCGCCTCCTGGGCGGCGATGAGGATGGTGCGCGTGGCGGCGCTCGCGCGCTGGTTGCGCGTCAGCGCCTGGAAGCCCGTCGTCGCCAGGCTGGTGAGGAGCCCGAGGATGGCGAGCGCCACCATCAGCTCCAGCAGTGTCATGCCGTGTCGTGTGTTCCGCATCTCAGCCCCCCGCGTACCCGAAGTTTCGCGGCGTCACGCGAATGAGGAAATGCCGCCGCTTGTAGCCATCCTGGGGATTGCCCTCGTCGTCGAGCGTCGTGCCGGCGTCTCCCATGAGCTTCACGGCCTGGGTGTCCGGCTTGTTCGAGCGCGCGGTGATGAGCAGCTCCACCACGCGGACGCGCCGCATCAGCTCGTCGCGCGCGCTGCCCGGGCCGAACTCGTTGGCCCCCAGCGTGCCCGCGTCGCCGGGGATGAGGCTCCAGCAGCCGGCGTTGTCGCACTGGTCCACCGCGGGCCTGGGAGGCACCGCTGTCGTGTCCGGGAAGTAGCGCAAGGGGGCGGCCGGATTGTCGAGGTCGGCGACGCCCAGGCGCACGCGCAGCCGCTCGATTTCCTCCGAGAGCTGCTGGAACTCCTGGTCGCCCAGCGCGCCGTCCGGGTCCATCTCCAGCACGGGCCGGCCGCTGATCCAATTGACGCGGAAGATGCGTGAGGCCAGGGGCAGCAGGAGCGGGTCATCGTCGGTGTTTTCAATCCACAGCGCGGAGGTGTCCGCCCCGGTGCCCGTGCAGAAGCTGGTGGGGTTGAACGGGGTGGCGGCGGGCGCGCCCGGTATCCAGCCCAGGTTGTTGTTGCCGTTGGGGGAGGGGACGTTGCGCGTGGCCTGGGCCACGCCCACGCAGGCGCCGCGCACGCCCGGGTCGGTCAGCACGAGGGGGACTCCGGCGGGGATGCCCGCGTCGGTGTTGGCGGGCGCCGGCGTCTCCAGGCAGAGGGGCCCGACGCCTCCCTGGCGGGAGTCGGTGCCCCTGCCAACGCAGCCAATCATCCGCAGCGCGCGCGTGGCATCCGCTTCATAGATTTCCAGCACGTCGGAGCGCAGGTTCGCGTAGACGCCGGTGGGCTGTGCGAAGCCGGCGGAGGGCCCCGCGTGGGTGTTCGCCCAGACGGCGTAACGCACCTCCGCGTTCGAGCCACCCAGGAACAGGGGCGCGCTGCCGAACCCCTCGCCAGCGCGTTGAATCGCGGGGGTGAACAAGTCGCGCGCCGCGCGCCCGGCGTTCTGGGTCTCCATGGTGCGCTCCTCGAGCAGGCCGCGCCGCTGGAGGTACGTGCCCGCGGACACCGCGCCGGCGATGACCACCAGCGCGATGGTGCTGGCAATCATCATCTCGATGAGGCTGAAGCCCCGAGGGTGGAGTGGTTTCATGGTGACATCCGTGTCTGCAGGGCCACGGCGCGGCGGCCCGCGTCCGGGTCCAGCCAGCTCACCGTGACGCGCACGTTGACGACGTTGAGCAGCGTCTGGCTGGCGACGACGCGGACGAGCTGCGGTGAGCCCCGCTCCTCGCCCTCCATGGGCGGGTCCACGTCCACCGCGACGTCGTACTTCAGGCGGATGGGGTCTCCCGCGCCGGGGAGGACGTCCCGAGGCGTGCCATTGGAGCTCCACCACACCGGACGTGTCTGGCGGTCCAGCGCCTCGATGTTGGAGCAGGGCCGGGCCGGGGCCGGGGTGACGCACTTCATGGCGGAGATGCGCTCCAGCTCCTGCTCCGCGATGAGGCCCGCCTGGGCCTGGATGAGGTTGCGGCGGTTCTGCTTGGCGGAGGCGAGCACCGCGAGCGCCACCCCGAGGATGCCGAACACCACCACCGTCATGGTGGCCATGGCCTCCAGCAGGGTGACGCCCCGGCGCGTGCGTCGTGACGCGAACATGGAGGTCCTCACGGGATGATTCCCTGGATGTTGCCGCCCGGCCTGACGTCCCAGATGAGCGTGCGGGACGTGCTGCCGTTGCCGGTGCCCGTCTCGTTGTTGAACTGCTTGCCGGCGCCGGTGCTGGTGATGCCGTTGGTGCCCTGGAAGAAGACGCGCTTGTCGAAGGCCACCGGCTGCGTGAGGCCATGGCCCTCCAGGCTCTGTCCGCTGTCCGCCGTGGGCGTGCCGGAAGCGGCGCTGTAGGCATACATCCGTCCGCTCTCGTCCGCGTCGAGGCTGCACAGGTTGGCGGATGTGCCCACCGCGGTGGCCGTGTGCACGGTGCCTTCGTCGTCCACCGTGACGCCGCCCCAGACCACCTGCCGCTCGTCCAGCTCCCGCACCCACGCGACGCTCTTGCCCGTGCAGTTGGCGCTCAGCGGGTTCGGGTCGTTGAAGGCCATGACGTGGTAGCGCGGCCTCGGGTCCTGGTCGGCGAGCTCGTTGTCGTCGTCCGGGTTGTTGCCCGTGCCCACGAAGATGCGCACGGACGTGCCCGCGCCGGTGCGCTCCTGCGTCACGGCGATGTTGGAGTAGATGCTCTGCTGGTCGGCGTTGCGCACCTTGGCGTTGGTGGCCGGGTCGCGGTCATTGCGGGCGTCCGCGATGACACACGCGCCAATGACCTTGCCCAGGTCTCGGGACGCGTTCACGTCCCGCAGGTTGACGCGGAAGACGCGGCCCTTCGTGGTGGCCACGTAGATGACGTCGTAGTTGCTGTCGTTGTCGGCGTCGATGGCCACGGGGGCACTGCCGATGCCCTCGCCCTCGTCGCCCAGGACGACGACGCCCGCCAGCCTCCTGCGCTGCTGGTTCCCCGCCACGGTCGACGCCAGCTGGACGGGCAGCCCCGTCTTCACGTCGATGAGGTAGAGCGCGGCGCGGGTGGACTGCCCGCCGTACTGCTTGGGCGTGTAGTCGCTCGCGAAGCCCGCCACCCACTTCTTGCCGCTCGCCGTGCCGAAGTCCATGCGCACCAGGAGGGGATTGTGGCGCGAGCCGGCGGTGTCCGGCCGGTAGGCGGCGAAGAGCTCCTCCAGCGACAGGCAGGAGGCGGACACGGTGGAGCAGGGGACTCCGCCGCTGTTGCCCGTCGTGAAGCGGTCTCGCTGCGCGTCGAACTCCCAGAGGACACCCGGGTAGCCGTCAGCCGTCTCCGCGGGCCGGGTGACGTCCAGCGCGAAGAAGACGCTCTGCCGGGGGCCGGTGGGAGTGACGAGCACCGTCTTGGCGCCCGTGCGCTCCCCGGGCGTCGCGCTCAGCCTCCACATGTTGCCCGTCGAAGGGTTGTGGCCCGTGTCGACCGTGTATTCGGCGTCCGTGCGCAGGTCCACCGCCGCCACCGCCGGCGAGGCATCCACCGTGGCGCGCTTCGTCTTGTCCTGCCCGCGCACGTAGTTCTCCGCGAAGAAGCGCAGGAGCTTGCCGGGCAGGTACGCATACAGCTCATCCCCCGTGCCGTACTCGCGCGAGGACGAGCAGCCGGTGGCGTGGGCGAAGTAGCCTCGGAAGTCCTTGAAGCTGGTGCAGGTGTCATCCCCCGAGCGCAGCTCTCCCAGGGACAGCGCATGCAGGTAGCCCGTGGTGCTGCCGATGAAGGCCACCGCGTCCCGGTTCTTCAGGGCGTTGTTCCCGATGAAGGTGTTGCCGCGGAAGGCCTCCTGCTCGTTGGGCGACGCGCGCTTGACCCAGGTGGGCTCGCTGGCCGGCCCGACGATGGCCGCCGTCGACAGGTTGATGCCGCCCATGGGCCAGGTGCGCCGCGTGACAATCTCTCCGCCCGGGGCGGTGGTGAACTTGTTGTTCTCCCAGCCGTAGACCCAGTTGCGCAGGGTGTTGCGGTCATTCTGGTTGCAGAGGCCGTCCTGGTTCAGGTCATAGCGGCCCGCGAGCGAGCCGATGCAGAAGTTCTTCGTCTCGTCGTTGGAGGCCGGTGCGGTCAGCGCGGTGGGGAACAGCGGGCTGGCGTTGTTGGACTCGGCCGACAGGCTCTCCAGCGTGACGCGCAGCGGGGTGGCGCCGGGCTGGGTGGTGAAGAGCTTGCGCTCCGTGGGGAGGGTCGCCCGGATGAAGTGGTTGAGCCGGTCGCCCGCGTTCCACTGGTCCCAGTTGTCCGCTGCGCTGTTCTGGCTGGAGGGGTTCTCCGGCTCGTAGAGGCGGCGCAGGTACACGTGGCCGCGCTCGGACACATCCAGGCGCCGGTCATAGACGCGGTAGGACGGGTAGAGCCGGTTCGAGGGAGACGGCGAGTTCTCGTACCAGGGGTCGGGCGAGTACCAGGTGCGGCCCGGAGTCTCCGACAGGCCGAAGATGATGGTGTTCGCCACGGGCAGCACGGAGGCGCGGCCGTACTGCCCGGCCTTCTGCGCCTTGTAGGAGATGTTGACGTTGGAGATGGTCGGCTGGCAGGACTCGCCGGGGCTTTCGAAGATGGCGCGCCAGCACAACTGTGAGCCGGTGTAGCCGCGCTCCAGGAAATCGTTCACCGACCGGGTGATGTTGACCCGTGAGCCCGGCGTGGCCTGCGCGTCCGGGAAGGGCACCGTCACCCAGGCCGGATTGGGATTGGGCTGGAAGTCGGGGTTGGTCGTCTCGCAGCGGTCCACGCACATCTTGCAGTCCAGCGACACCTGATAGGTGATTTGGGGCCGCGGCTGGTACGTCTCGCCGCTGCCGTCGGGCTTGGGCAGGTTGATGTTGGGGCTGCAGTCGGCCTGCTGGCCATTGACGTTGTGGTACGGCGTGTCGTCGATGGTCATCTCGACGGAGGTGATGGTGTAGTCCTGCGCCACGTCGAGCGAGATGCTGGACACGATGTCCGACTTGAACGTGCCGTTGTTCTGCTTGTTGATGAGGATGACGGTGTCGTCGTAGGTGCGGTTGCCGCCCGAGTTCTGGTCCTCCCACCCCAGAATCCAGACGCGGGGGTTGTCGACCGGGGCGCCGACCAGCGTGTGGGCGGCGCGCTGGAAGTAGGAGTAGACCGTCTGGGTCTGGGCCGAGTTGAACCGGACGTCTCCATACGCGGCCGTGCGCAGCCGCGTGTAGGCGACGCTGTCCAGCCAGCCACCCTTCAGTTCCTTGGTGGTGACGACGTTGCCCGCGGTCTGGTGCAGGTCCAGGTTGAGCAGCGTCTTGGTGAAGACGACGTTGATGTCGCCGTGCCCCCACAGGTTGCACTGCAGGCGCGTGGTGCCATCGGGACGCGTTATCGTCTCGGTCATGAAGCAGGTGTCCGTGGCGTCGCCGTAGACCTGCTCCACGTAGGTGACGAGGAAGAAGACGATTTCCCGCCCGCCCTCGATGCGACCCATCTTCTGCCGACGGTCCTCCTCGCTGGGCGCGGCCTGCGGGTTCTTCCCGGGGATGAGCAGGCCCTGGTTGTCGAAGGCGCTGGCCTTGTAGTCCGGCAGGCCGTCCTCGGCGCCGCCCGAGGGCCTGTCCCAGATGGGACCCACCGGGGTCCTCACGCCGTTGACGTCGCTGTAGGCGAAGCGCGGCTGGAAGCACTCAGCGGTGGGTGAGTCGCCCGCCGTGGTTCCATTGGGGCAGTGATTGTTGTCATCGTCCGTGGCCAGGTAGACGAGCTTGCCGATGCCCCGGTTGCCGTTCTCCGTCGCGCGCGGCTCGAGCAGGTTGGGGATGTGGGGGAACAGGCCCCGGTCGCTGAAGTACTCGTTGACGAGGTCAAGGGCGGCGCTGCTCGCCCTCATGTAGCCGTTGTTCAGCAGCACGCTGGCGTAGTCCTCCACCTTGCGGCCCACGACGCCTCCTCCTGGCTTGGCGCCATACGCGCCGCCGACGGGCCAGCGACGGGGGCCTCCCGTGGCCGTGTAGCTGGTGGGGGCGTTGCACGGGCCGGTGAGCAGGTCCGGCTCGCGCAGCGTGACGTTGGTGCCGTCGGGCCGCTTGTGGACGAAGGTCTTCGCCTGGCCGCCACAGCGGGGGCCCAGGCCGATGTACCGGTTGGGACTCAGGTTGTAGAGGTCCTCGTGGAAGTCCGGCACGCCGTTGTTGTCGGTGTCGAGCAGGATGTCGTCGTTGTTGTTGGCGGTGTCCTGGATGTCGATGTACCCGCCCTTCACGAGGTCGTCGTAATAGAACCAGCCCAGGGTGTTGGAGGCGCCACCGCCGGCGTTGTCGTGGACGATGAGCGCCTCCAGCTCCTGGTCGAACGGGAGGATGATTCGCTCCGGGTCCAGCACGCTGCGGTTGGTGTTGAGCCGCAGCTTCCCGTCAGGCGTCAGGATGATGGCGCTGGGGGTGCCGGCATCCGCCGTGAAGGGCGGCTGTTTGTCTTCGCCCGTGGTGTCGATGCAGGGGTTGTAGGAGGCGGTCCCTCCGTCCTGGGCAGACGCCGCCAGGGGGACGGTGAGGGCCAGCGCGGCGATGAGGAGGCTGCTGAAGCGCGGCATGGCGGGAGTCCTGGGGTAGGGAGCTGAAAGGAAGAGAAGGGGTCAGCACTCGCCGTTGTTGGCGGAGCCGTTGGCGTCCTCGGGGCTGCAGCTGCCGCCGGCGCCCAGGCCGCTGGTGATGAGGGCGCGGATGATGACGCGCTGGGGTTGGGTGTTGTCGCGACCCCGGACCTCACCCACGGCCACCAGCCAGACGCGGTTGTTGACGTCGGCGCTGCGGTTGCCGTCGCTCTCGTTGTCGTCGACCAGGAAGACCCGATAGAAGAGCCGCTCCTGGGTGGGGTAGTCGAAGATGCGCGCCCCGTCCGGACCGTTCATCTCCTGATTCGCGGCGGCGATGTCCGAGTCGATGGCCGTCCCGGAGGACGCGGCCGCCAGCGAGTAGGGCGTCCAGCCGATGACCTCGTACCAGGGGACGGCGGCGGTGCTGGGCAGGCCCGCCTCACCCTGGACGTAGCCGTTGAGTCCCGTGTTGTTGTACGCGTTGCCCAGCGCGAGGAAGACAGGTCCGAAGCTGCGGTTGCCTCCGAGCAGCAGCCGCACCGTCTCCCGGGCCTCGGCCAGTCCCGCCTCGGCGGCGAAGTGGGCTTCGCGGTTGCGGCGCTCCTGGGCCTGCAGCGCGCTCTCCGCCGCCACCTTGCGCAGGGAGACGACGACGGCGGCGCTGATGAAGGCGATGATGCCCAGGGCCATCAACAACGCCATGCCCCGCGGGGCATGACGGAGGTTTCGCGACATCGGGACAACAGACGGGGGATGCACCAACGGCTCCTTGCCGACGCGCGGCGGAACGAATGCCGGGGTGCACCTGAGCAAGCCGTGGGCCCGGTTTCCGGGCCGCCTCATTTCAATGTTCCCGGCCGCTTGTCATTGACCCGGGGTGAAGTCTGACACGCGCGGACTGACAAACCTTTGCGGACATCGCAAAAGTTGCGAGGGCGTTCCCCACCCACGTCAGGTCTGACTGTGTGTCTGTGATTCGCTGAAATCGCGACGAAGCGAGAAAGTCCCGAAGCGCTAACGACCCTGGTGGGGCCAGAAGGACATTGTACCTTCGGGAGGTGCGAGCCACACGGACTGCAGGAAGCGGGTGGCCTTGTGGTCCGCGTCGTCGTCCCGGGTGGAGGCGTGGTGCAGGGTGGCCAGGAGCAGCAGCGTCGCCAGTCCGGAGCCGAGCGCCGCCAGGGTGGGCCCGCGTCGTCCAGGAGACGTCGCCAGCACCCCGAGGACCCAAAGTGTCACACCGCCAAGTGCACCCAGGAACAGGATGCCAGCGATTGGTTGGGGAACGCCCAGGAAGGCGAGCACGGAGGGCGGGTAGAAGCCCTCACGCAGCAGGGGCAATGTCAAACCTCCCAGGACGTTCGACACATCGTCTGGGATGTAATTGACGAAGGTGGCCAGCCCCGTGGTGAGGATGGCTGCCCCGCACAGCATGGCCGCCATGCCCAGGGCCCACGTCCGCCCGTCCGTGCGCAGCCGCTCCAGCCACAGGCCCGCGGGCAGCAGGAGGAAGGGAATCAGCCCGGTGAGGTGGCGCGGTCCCGTCGTCCAACCCCAGGAGTCATAGGAGAAGGAGGACGTGAAGTAGAGGTAGCCGGCGACGAGCGCCGCCGTCATCCACGCCAGGGCCCTCGGTTCGGCCAGGACGTCCGCGCCGCGACGGAAGCGCAGCCGTGTCAGGCCGGGAATGGCCAGCAGCAGGAACGGCGCGAGGGTGAACAGCCCGCGCAGCGGCGACACGAGCGACAGGGTGAAGGCGCGCGGGTCCGGCGTGCGGATGCCCAGGAAGCCGCCCAGGTGCCACGGCTGGTAGCCGGAGTCGTTGAGGTACTTGTACCCGCTGGTCAGCGGGTGGCCAAAGGTGGCCTGGTGGTACGCCATCAGCGCCAGCACGAAGGGCAGCGCGCCCAGCGTGGCGAGCCCGGCGGCGCGGCCCAGGCCCTTCCAGCGCTCGCGGGCCGGGGCGTCACGGAAGAGGAAGGTGAGCGTGGCGTACAGCACCAGTCCGAGGACGCCCAGCGCGCCGGTGTACTCCGCCGCCACCGTGGCGCCCGCGCACGCGCCCGCGAGGAGGTAGCCCCGCTCGCGCCACTCCCCGCGCGCGCAGCGCCACAGCGCGAAGAAGCCGGCGAAGAGCAGCACCGCCGTCGTCTGGTGGCTCATGAACAGCAGCGAATAGCTGAACGCCAGCGAGCCCAGGCCGTACGTCACGGTGAGGGCATCCGCGACGGGCGCCGACAGGTAGGAATGCAGGTAGCGCCGCACCAGCCACAGCAGGCCCAGGGTGGGCAGCACGGTGAGCCACAGGCGCGAGAAGAAGACGAGCGGGACTTCGGGCACCGGCTCCGGGCCGGAGGCGGCGCGCAGCACGGCGTACACCGGCGCGGCTGCGAACGAGAGCAGCGGCGCCTTGCTGGGGTAGTACTTCCCGTCCTTCACGGACAGGTCGCCCACGTAGCCCCGGGCGCGCAGCACCTGGTTGATGTCCAGCGTGCCGTGCTCCACGAGCGCGATGCTCTGCCAGAGCCGACACAACTCGTTGGGCGAGCGCAGCCTGGGGTGGTACGGAAACAACAACACATACAGCGCCGCCAGGGCGACCCAGACCGCGCGAGGGGCGCTTCGGGAGGCCAGGAGGGGCATCCCGGTGGGGCCAGGGGCCGAGGACTCCGAAGCGGGCTGTGACTCGGTGGCGGGTCCTGGCGCCACGCTCACGGTGCGGCGCTCCTCGGGGTGTTCAGGGGCGCCGACGAGAGGCTGTTCACGCCTCGCCTCCGGTGACGCGGGCCACGGCGAAGAGGCTCATGCCCACCGGCAGCTTCACGTTCGCCTCGGCGCGGGCGAACAGCGGGGCGAACGTGTCGTAGATTTTCAGCTGGAGCTTGGGCACGGAGCGACGGCGCAGGAGGCGGCTGTTGACGAACCAGCCGGGCATGCCCACCAGGTTCATCCACTCCAGCTTCTCCACCGCGAAGCCATTCTCCTCCAGCACGGCGCGCAAGGTGGCGGGGGTGTAGCGGCGGTAGTGGCCCACGGCCTCGTCGATGCTGCCGAACAGCTGCTCCAGCGCGGGGACGAGGATGAGCACCCGGCCTCCGGGCGCCAGAATCTGGCGGAAGCGGCGCACCGCGGACGCGTCGTCGGGGATGTGCTCCAGCACGTTGGAGAGGACGATGGTGTCCAGGTGCTCCTGCTTGAGCGACTCCCAGTCCGCCAGGGCGACGTCGGACAGGTACGGGCGGACGTGGGGGCGACCCCGGAAGAGGTTCTTCAGGCGGTCGACGTAGAAGCGGTCGACCTCCAGCGCGATGAGCAGCTCCGCGCCAGACTCCAGCTCGCGGGTAATCGTGCCGATGCCGGCGCCAATCTCCAGCACGCGGCGGCCCAGGTGCGCGCGGAAGCGGCGGCCCAGCCACTGGTTGTAGTGGGTGGCGCCGTCCATGCGCTCCAGCGTGGTGTAGCCCTCGTGCTGGTTGTCCGCGTCGTCGCGCACGGTGGCGTAGCGCATCAGCGTGCGCAGCTGCGACAGGCGCGCGGCGCGCGGGCGGCGGGGCACTGCCTGCATCGGCGGCAGGGAGACCTCGGTGAGGCGGTAGAGCTGCGCGGCCAGCTTCACCACCAGCTCCGCGTCCACCGCGTCGTCGTCGCTGGTGAGGGTGACGGAGCGCAGGGCCTCCGTGCGGAACGCGCGCACGCCGCTGAGCGGGTCGTTCACCGCCACGTCCGTGACGAAGCGGGTCATCTGGCCCAGGGCGCGCTCGGCCCACAGCTCCGGCTTCAGGCCCGGCGCGCCCCGGCGACCGAAGACGGCGTCCGCGGTGTCCGCCTGGAGCGGGCCCATCAGCGACTCGTAGGCGTCCGGCGCGTAGGCCGCATCCGGGTCCTGGAGGACGGTGACGGCGCTCGTCACGTGGGGCAGGGCCGCGCGGATGGACGCGCCCTTGCCTCCCTGGACGCTGAGCACATGCAGCCCGGGTCTCGAAGCCACGTCCGGCTGGCCGTCTCCGGCGAGCACCACTTCAGCGCGGCCGGCGAGGGCGCGGGCGAAGTGGGCGGCGGCGTCCACGGTGGAGGAGTCAAAGGGGATGATGACGGAGTGCGGGAAGCTCACGTCGCGCTCCCTAGCACAGGCCGCCGGGATGCGCGCGTTCCACCCTGGAAGAAGGGTGGACGGGGAGCTTCCAGGCGACGGCGGAACGATGGACAACCCGGGGCGGACACGGCACGCTCGACGGCTGTTTCACGGGTGTGGGTGAAGGTCGGGGCCGGCATCCGCCGGAACGGGGCCGCACCGAAGCAATCCAGGCTCCAGGAGACAAGACGTGGAAGGAACCGTGTTCGACCCGGCCGGTGGTAGCAGCGGCCCGACGCCCGCGGGATTGATGCTCCGCGCGCGGGCGCTGTGGCGACGCAAGTGGGTCGTGCTCGGCGTGGCGGTGGTGGTGGCGGCGCTGTCGGCCGTCTACACGCTGCGCCAGCCCAAAATCTACTCCGCCAGCACCTCGCTCATCATCGACGTGACGGCGCCTCGCTTCCTGGACGGCGAGGTGAAGGAGGTCATGGGCGAGGAGCGCAGCAACTACTGGTTCAACAAGGAGTACTACGCCACGCAGAGCGAAATCATCACCTCGCGCGCGGTGGCCAGCCGGGTGGTGGACAAGCTGGGGCTGTCCACGGACGCGGGCTTCCTGGGGCTCGCGGGGCTGCCGGACGAGAAGGCCCGGGTGCAGGCGATGCAGGGCGCGGACGCGGTGGGGTTGCTCCAGTCGCGCATCCGCGTGCTGCCCGCGAAGGACTCGCGGGTGATGAACATCGCCGTGGACGACCTGGACGCGCCGCGCGCCGCGCTGCTCGCCAACGAGGTGGCCGGCGCGTACATGGCGGAGAACCTGGCGCTCAAGCTGCGCATGACCGAGGACGCGCGCAGCTGGCTGGAGGGGCGGCTGGAGGATCTGGAGAACCAGTCCAAGGCGAGCGAGATGGCCGTCTACGACTTCAAGAAGGACGCGGACATGTTGTCCACGTCGCTGGAGTCGCGGATGAGCATCGTCAGCGACCGCATCAACAGCTACAACCTGAACCTCACCGAGGTGAGCACCCGCATCGCCGCGATGCAGGCGCGCGTGGAGGCCATCCAGAAGCTGCGCAAGGCCTCGCCCGAGGACGAGCTGTGGGCGGAGGCGCTGCCGGGGGCCAAGGACGGCTCCATCCAGGACCTCAAGAAGGCCTACACGGACGTGCGCGTGGCGTGCGCGGAGCTGTCCGAGCGCTACCTGCCCGAGCACCCGAAGCTCTTGGAGTGCCAGGGCAAGCTGGGGGTGATTCAGGGCGACTTCCTCAAGAGCCTGCGCAACCTGGTGCGCTCGGCGGAGACGGAGCTGTCGGAGGCGGAGGCGCAGCGCAAGAACCTGGTGCGCCTCCTGGACGACGCCAAGGCCGAGGCGTTCCAGGTGAACAAGAAGTCCATCGAGTACGACCGGCTCAAGCGCGAGTCGGACAACAACCAGCGGCTCTACGAGTTGGTGCTCAAGCGGCTCAAGGACATCGAGCTGTCGGGCCTGCTGCGCACCAGCAACGTGCGCGTGCTGGACCCGGCCCGGCCGCTGTTCGCGCCCATCAAGCCGAACGTGAATCGCAACCTGATGGTGGGGTTGGTGATGGGGCTGCTCGCCGGCCTGGGCGTGGCGCTGCTGCTCGACCTGCTGGAGAACAGCGTGGCCACGCAGGCGGACGTGGAGGAGCGGCTGGGGCTGGCCTTCCTGGGAGTGATGCCGCGCATCGAGGGCAGCCGCGCGCCGAAGGACCGGGACCTCTACGTGCACCGCGAGCCGAAGTCGTCGGTGGCGGAGTGCTGCCGGGCCATCCGGACCAACCTCCTGTTCATGTCGCCGGACACGCCGTTCAAGACGCTGGTGGTGACGTCCAGCGGGCCCCAAGAAGGCAAGTCCACCACGAGCATCAACCTGGGCGTGGCCATGGCTCAGAGCGGCAACCGGGTGTTGCTGCTGGACACGGACATGCGCAGGCCCCGGCTGCACCGCGCCTTCGGGGTGCCCAACGAGCTGGGCATCTCCTCGCTGGTGGTGGGCGAGGGCACGCTGGACGCGGCGGTGAAGAGCACCGAGGTGCCCGGCCTCTTCGTCCTGCCGTGCGGCCCCATTCCGCCCAATCCGGCGGAGCTGTTGCACACGCGGGCCTTCGCGGAGCTGTTGAAGGCGGCGGCGGGGAAGTTCGACCGTGTCATCCTGGACAGCCCGCCCCTCAACGCGGTGGCGGACGCGGCGGTGCTGGCCACGCAGTGTGACGGCGTGGTGCTGGTGCTCAAGGCGGGCAAGACGAACCGCGAGTCGGCGCGGCGCGCGCTGCGCTCGCTGGCGGACGTGCAGGCGCGCATGTACGGCGCCATCCTCAACGACGTGGACTTGAAGGCGCCGCGCTATGGGGACTCGTATCTGGCCTACCAGGGCTACGGGCAGTACGCCGAGGAGTCGAAGGACGGGGTGACGCAGTCGTGAGCGCGCCCCGGGTGGGAGCGGGCCTGCGGGTGTTGCACCTGGGCAAGTTCTATCCGCCCGCGTCGGGTGGAATCGAAAGCCACGTCCAGACGCTGGCCCGCGCGCAGGCGGCGCAGGGAGCCCAGGTGGAGGTGCTGTGCGCCAACCACTCGATGGATTCGGGGAACACGAGTCACGAGTTCCGAGGCAGCAGCCCCACGCGTGAGGAGTGGGACGGCGCGGTGCGCGTGGTGCGGCTGGGGCGCAGGGCCTCGGTGGCGCGCATGGACGTGCTGCCAGAGCTGCCGGGGATGTTGAGGCGGATGCTCGCGCGGGGCGTGGACGTGGTGCACCTGCACGTGCCGAACCCCACCATGGTGCTGGCGCTGGACTGCATGCCCCGGCTGCCGGCCGTCTTCATCACCCACCACAGCGACATCATCCGGCAGCGGGTGGCGGGCGCATTGTTCCGCCCGCTCGAGCTGCTGCTGTACACGCGCGCGCGCCGGATTCTGTCCGACAGCGAGGCGTACGTGCATGGCTCCCCTCTCTTGAGGATGTTCCGGAGCAAGGTGCGCGCGCTGCCGCTGGGCATCGACCTGGGGCCCTATCTCCAGCCGTCCGTGGAGGCGCTGAGGGCGGAGGCGCACTGGCGCCAGGAGGCCGGAGGCGAGCCGCTGTGGCTGATGGTGGGACGGCTCGTCTACTACAAGGGCTTGTTCACCGCGCTGGAGGCGCTCACGCGGGTGCCCGGCCGGCTGATGGTGGTGGGCGTGGGGCCGCTGGAGGAGGAGGCGCGCGCGCGAGCGAAGGCGCTGGGCGTGGCGGACCGCGTGACCTGGGCGGGCTATCTGCCTCCGGATTCGCTCACCGGCGCGTATCGCGCGGCCACCGCGCTTTGGTTTCCGAGCAATGCGCGCAGCGAGGCGTATGGGCTGTCGCAGGCGGAGGCCATGGCGTGTGGCCTTCCCGTGCTGAACACGGCGATTGCGCACTCGGGGGTGCCGTGGGTGAGCCGTCATGAGGAGACGGGGCTGACGGTTCCGGTGGGAGACGCGCACGCACTGGCGCGCGCGGCGCGGCGACTGGTGGAGGAGCCGGGCCTCGCGGAGCAGCTCGGACGCGGCGCGCGGGCGCGAGCGGAGGCGGAGCTGCGGCACGACGTCATGGCCACGCGCAGCCTCACGCTGTACTCGGAGGCGCTGGGGCGTCCGGTGCCGACGGTGGAGGGGCCTTCCGAGGTGCCCCAGCGTCATGCCGCGTCGGGGAGCGCCTGAGTCCCGTCATGCGCGCGCTGCACGTCTACAGTGGCAATCTCTACGGCGGCATCGAGTCCTTCCTCGTCTCGCTGGCTCGCGTGTCGGCGCGTCACCCGGCGGGCACCGTGCACGAGTATGCGCTGTGCTTCGAGGGCCGCCTGGCCGACGAGCTGCGCGCCGCGGGCGCGACAGTGCACCTGTTGGGGAGCGCGAAAGTGGGCCATCCCTGGACGGTGTGGCGCACGCGGCGGGCCCTGGGAGCGCTGCTGAAGCAGGGCGGGTACTCGGCGGTGGTCTGTCACGCGGCCTGGCCCCAGGCGCTGTTCGGCCCCGTGGCGCGCGCGTACAGCGTCCCGCTGGTGTTCTTCCAGCACGACGCGCTCTCCGGTGCGCACTGGCTGGAGCGCTGGGCGAGCGTCACTCCTCCGGACCTGGTGCTGTCCAACAGCGCCTTCACGGCGCGCTCGCTGGAGCGCGTCTATCCCCGGGCCACGTACCGGGTGAGACACCCGTTGGTCCCCGAGGCCGCGCTCGTGCCGGAGGCAGCGGAGCGGACCTTGCTGCGCGCGGACCTGGGCGCGGGTGAGGACGACGTGGTCATCATCCACGCCAGTCGGATGCAGGCGTGGAAGGGGCATCGGTTGTTGCTCGAGGCCCTGGGCCGCATGCGCGAGGCGCGAGGGTGGCGACTGTGGATCGCGGGTGGCGCGCAACGCGAGGAGGAGACGCGGTATCTGGACGGTCTTGTCGCGCAGTCGAAGGCGCTCGGGCTGGAGGGGCGGGTGCGGTTCCTCGGGCAGCGCACGGACGTGCCCCGGCTGCTGCGCGCGGCGGACCTGCACTGTCAGCCCAACACGTCGCCCGAGCCTTTCGGCCTCGCGTTCGTCGAGGCGCTCCAGGCGGGGCTTCCCGTGGTGACGACCGCGCTGGGCGGCCCCTTGGAAATCGTGGACGAGACGTGCGGCAGGCTCGTCGCGCCCGAAGCCGGCGCGCTGGCCTCCGCGCTCCTGCGACTGGTGGTCGACGCGGAGGCCCGGCGGAGGCTGGGCGCGGGCGGGCCCGCTCGCGCGGCGATGCTCTGCGCGCCTGACACCTTCCTCGCGCGCCTGGACGAGGACCTGCGCTCCGTCGTGTCCGCTCCCGGAGTGGCCGCGTGAGTGCTCCGCGCCCACCGCTCCCGGTGAGACCGGGGCTCCAGGGGCCGGGCGTGCTCGGGCGCAGGTTCGTGCGGCGCGCTCCGGATGCGCCGCTGGAGGTGATGACCTCCGCGCCCCCGAGGCCGGAGCGGAAGGCCGCACCCAGGACGGGCCTGCTGTCGTCGAGCAAGCTGGTGCCGTTGTTCATCCTCCTGCTGATGACCTGTCAGGTCTCCTTGCTGGTGGAGGCCATCTCCCCGCTGCGCGTGGTGGTGCGCATCCTGGCCTTCGGCATGAGCCTGGCGTTGCTGGTGTTGGTGCCGGGACGTGGCCTGAGACATCCAGCCCTGCCCTTCGTGATGGGCGCGCTGGGCATCACCGCGCTCAACTTCTTCAACCCGGGCACGGTCAGTCCACTCGGGGCGGCGGCGCAGCTCGGCATCCAGCTCTCCATCATCGCTCCGTTGCTCTGGGTGACGCGGCTGTCCATAGACCCCAGGGTGTTCCGCCTCACGCTCGCGCTGCTGTTCTTCTTCAACACGGCGAGCGCGACGGTGGGCGTGCTCCAGGTCTATTTTCCGGGCCGCTTCCAGCCCGCGCTCTCCTCCGCCGTGCAGTCTCAAGGGGAGTCGTATCTGCGCAGCCTTGAGTTCGAGACGGCGAGCGGCGAGCGTGTCTTCCGGCCCATGGGGCTGACGGACATGCCGGGTGGCGCGGCGACGGGCGCGTTCTACGCGGTGTTGCTTGGCAGTGGCTTCCTGCTGTCGTCACGTCGCGGGCTGACGCGCGCGCTGAGCGCCGGTGGCATCCTGCTGGGGTTGCTCAGCCTCTACCTGTGCCAGGTCCGCGCGATTGCGTTGATGCTCGTCGTCTGTCTGGCGGCGCTGGCCTTCATGCTCACGCTCACGGGCCGCGTGGCGCGGCTGGCGAAGCTGTTCGCCGTGGTGGGCGGGGCGGCGATATTCGCCTTCGGCTGGGCCGTCGCGGTGGGGGGCGACGCGGTGCAGTCGCGCTGGGACTCCTTGTTCGCGGCGCGGCCCGAGGAGGTCTACCGAAGCAATCGGGGACACTTCCTGGAGGGGACCTTCGAACACCTGCTGCCGGAGTATCCGCTGGGCGCGGGCCTGGGCCGCTACGGCATGCCCAACGCGTACTTCGGGGACAACTCCGACCCCGAGCACCCGGGGCTGTGGGCGGAAATCCAGTGGACGGCGTGGGTCTACGACGGCGGCGTCCTGGTGATAGTGCTCTATCCGCTGGGGATGCTCGTGACGATGGTGTGGGTGCTGCGCATGGCGCGGCGTCGAGAAGACCTGGGCGAGGAGTTCTGGCTGTGGGGGAGCGTCATCTTCGCGTACAACCTGGGCGCGCTCGCGCTGACCTTCAGCTATCCCTTCTTCACGAGCCAGGTCGGCATGGAGTTCTGGCTGCTCAACGCGGCGCTCTTTGGCGCCTGGACTCATGCGAAGACCCTACACGCTCATCGCCGGTGACTTCGTAGCCACCGGTGGCATGGACCGGGCCAACCTCGCGCTCGCCCTCTGGCTGGCGAAGCAAGGCGGCCCCGTGCGACTGGTGGCGCACCGCGTGGCGGACGAGCTGCTCGGCTTTCCCAACGTGCGCTTCGTGCGCGTGCCCAAGCCCGCGAACTCCTATCTGCTGGGTGAGCCATTGCTGGACGCCCTGGGCCGAGCCTGGGCCCTGCGCACGCGCGCCGAGGGAGGCCGCGTCCTGGCCAATGGTGGCAACTGCGTCGTCCCTGGTGCCAACTGGGTGCACTACGTCCACGGAGCTTATGTCTCGGAGCCAGCGGGCGGTGCGCTGCGCAGGCTCAAGGGCCGGGTGAGTCACGAGCACTTCGTGCGCGAGGAGCGCAAGGCGCTGTGGCGCTCGAACCTCATCATCGCCAACTCCGAACGGACGCGGACGGACCTGGTGGCGGCCACGGGTGTGCCCGAGGCGCGCGTGCACGTCGTCTACTACGGCAGCGACGCGGAGCGTTTCCATCCGGTGTCGCCCGAGGAGAAGCGCGCGGCGCGTACGGCCCTGGGCTGGGCGGAGCAGCGGCGCGTGGCCCTCTTCGTGGGGGCGCTCGGTGACAGCCGCAAGGGCTTCGACTCCCTCTTCCACGCCTGGGCGCGGCTGTGCGCGAGAGAGGACTGGAACGTAGACCTCAAGGTGGTGGGCGTGGGCGCGCAGCGCGAGGCGTGGGAGCACGAGGCGCGGGTGCGAGGCTTGTCCCAGCGCATCGAGTTCCTCGGCTTCCGACGCGACGTCCCCACGCTGCTGTCGGCGGCGGACCTGCTGGTGGCGCCCACGCGTTACGAGGCCTACGGACTCGGCGTGCACGAGGCGCTGTGCGCGGGATTGCCCGCGCTGGTGAGTCGCTCGGCGGGCGTGGCGGAGCGCTATCCGGCCACGCTGCGAGGACTCCTGCTGGACGACCCGGATGACGTGGAGGGACTGGTCCGCGCGCTGGAGTCCTGGCGAGAGCACGAGGCGACCTGGGCTCCTCACGTGACGGCCCTGTCCGAGAAGCTCCGCGCGTGGAGCTGGGACGACATGGCCGCCTCGCTCGTTCAGGTGATGGAGCGGGAGGGCTGAGCCTCAGCGCCGCGCGAGCAGCTCGTCGAAGAAGTCCAGGTGCGCGCGGGCGACGACGGGCCATGCGAAGCGGGTGACGGCGCGCTCGCGGCTTCGGATGGCCAGCTCCTGTCGTCGCTCCGGACTCTCGAGCAGCGCTCCCAGCGCGCGAGTCCACGCGGAGGTGTCCGCCTCCGGCAGCACGAGCCCCGCGTCGCCCACGGTGTGCGGGATTTCGCCCGAGTCGCTTCCCAGCACGGGCACGCCGCACGCGAAGGCTTCGGAGAGCATGCGGCCGAACTGCTCCTTCCAGCGAGGCGTCGTCTGGCTGGGCGCGCAGAGCACATCCATGGCGTTGAGTACGCGCGGTACGCCGTCATGGGACACCCCGGTGAGCACGCGCACGCGGTCTCCCTGACGCGCGGCCCAGGCGCGCAGCTCCGCCTCCTGAGGTCCTCCTCCCGTGAACAGCGCGCGCCAGGGGCTCTGGAGTTGCTCTAGCGCCTGCATCAACAGGGACAGGCCCTTCTCGGGGACGAAGCGCCCCAGGTAGCCCACCACGGGAGGCCCGTCGCTCTCCCAGCCGAGCTCTCGTCGCACGGCGGCTCCCGAGGCGCGGTCGGGGCGGAACAGCTCCGTGTCCACGCCCACCGGGATGACTCGCGTGGGGCGTGACGCATAGCCCGGTCGACCGAGCAGGTTGTCCTTCACCGTCTCGCCCCAGGCCACCCAGCCCGCGCTGCGCCGCACGACGAAGCGCTCCGTCTGGGCGAAGGGTGGGGGATAGCGCTTGGAGAGGTTCTGGAACGTGCTGAAGACGAAGGGCACGTGGCGAGGGGTGAGCATCGCCGCCTCGAGGCCGGCGAGGACATAGGGCTCCTCCCACGCATGGACCAGGTCCGCGCCTCGCAGGTGCTCGCGCAGCTCCGGGCCGTAGACGAAGGCGTGCGGGGAGCGGCTCAGGAAGACGTGAACGCCTTCGACCTTCGCCGCCTCGTCGGGGCCGGGCTTCAGGTGGATGGGGCCAAGGTCGCCGTGAAAGAAGCGGGGCGCCACGGCGGTGACGTCCCATGCCGCTCCGCCGACGCGGGCCAGCTCATTGGCGAGGCGCCGGTTGAGGGTGACGACGTACGAGTGCGAGACGGTGACGAGTCTGCGAGGCCGCTGCACGGGTGCTCCGATGAGCGGGGACCAAACCAGAGCCCCCGAGGACGGTCAACTCAGCGCTTGTCCAACAGCGTCCGGTACACGTCGAGAATCTCGCGCGCATAGCGCTCGCGGGAGAAGCGCTCCACGGCCGTCCGCCGAGCCGCCACACCCAATCGCTCACGCAGAGGCGCGTCCGTCAGGAGGCGTCTCAGCGCCGCCACCAGGGGCCGTGAGTCTCCAGGTGGAACGGTGAGGACATCCGTGCCGTCGGTGAGGGCCTCGGCCGCGCCGCTCGCGCGAGAGACGATGGCGGGCCGCGCGCAGGCCAGGGCCTCCGCGATGGTGAGGCCAAAGGGCTCGCGCCGGGTGCTGGCGTGCACGAAGACGTCCAGGGCGCGGTAGACGGCGGCGGGCTCCGTCTGGAAGGGCACCAGCCCCACGCGTCCGGAGAGCTTCCAGTGGTCGATGAGCTGGCGCAGCTCCGCCTCGGTGAACTGTGAGCCCGGCGTCTGGTACAGCGGCGCGCCCACCACGTAGAAGCGCACGGACAGCGCCGGCTCCAGACGCGTCAGCGCCGCCGCCGCTTCGAGGAAGACGTCCTGTCCCTTCCAGCGCGCATAGGTGGCCACCAGCCCCACGCGCAGCGTGCCCACGGGGGCGGGGGGCAGTCCCGCGAGCGCGTCCAGGTCCGCCGGGACACCCGGGGCGAAGCGCTCCGTGTCCACGCCGTTGTAGACGACATGCACGGGCACCCGGCCGAGCACCCCGCGCGCGTCCTCACCCACGGCGTTCGAGTTGGCGATGGCCGCCGATGCCAGTGGCGCCAGCGTGCCCAGCGCGCGCCGCACGAGGGGCCGCTCACTCAAGAAGTCGTGGATGTGCCAGACGCGCTTGAGCGGAAGGCCTGCCGTGACGGGACTCAGCAGGTGGGTCTTGATGCCATTGGAGTGCAGCAGGTCCGGACGGAGGTTCGTGACTTCGTGACGCAGCGCACGGCCGTAACCGGCCAGCAGCGCGGGCGCGGGCAAGAGGCTGCGCGCGAAGCGCCACGTCTCCCAGGAGGTAGGACCCCGCAGGGCGCTGTCGCCCAGGGTGGACAGCTCTCTCGGAAGCGGGAGGAGTCTCGCGTCGACGCCCAGGGCCCGAGCTGCGTCCACCAGCGGTCCCTCGGAACCCGCGAGCAGGAGGAGGGACAGCCCCGGGTCCAACTGGCGCAGGCAGGCCATCAGGTCCAACAGCGCGCGCTCGGCGCCACCGAGGATGCCCACGGGATTGAGGAAGAGGACGCGCACGCGCCCTCGACCGAAGCAGAGCCCTCCGGACCCGTCAATCACCGGAGAAATCAAGTCAGATGAGTGAATCCAGGAAAGCGGTCTGATACGGACCCGCATCGGGTTCCAGTGAGATGGCTTCCACGGGGCGTGCCGGGCGATGATGCCCGGGACGATGAGCCCATCTCGAAAATGCCCGCGTTGTGGGGCGGACCATCGACCGGGTGTGACGGTATGCCCGCAAGAGGTGTTTCGAGGCGGCGTCGTGGCGCGGGCGGGTGCGTATCGCCCCGACTCGGAAGAGGACACGGACGAGGCCACGTTCAAGCGTGAGCGGCATCAGGTGTCGGAGCCCGTGCGGCCCCTGGTGGAGGGTGTTCCCGCCGCATACGCGGCCCGGGCGATGAAGTGGGAGGAGTCCGTCACCCGCGACGTGCTGGTGGGCACGAAGGTGGGCGACTACCTCATCAAGCGCCGCATCGGTCGCGGTGGCATGGGCATCGTCTACGAGGGTGAGCACGCGGTCATCGGACGCAGGGTCGCCATCAAGGTGATCCGCCCGGACTTCGTCGAAGTCGGCCGGGCGAGAGATTTGGCCACGGAGGCGCGCTCGGCGGCGGCCGTCCGCCATCGCGGCATCATCGACATCATCGGCTTTGGCACCATCCCCGACGTGGGGCAGTACCTGGTGATGGAGTACCTGGAGGGTACCCCGCTGGATGAGGTCATCCACCAGCGTGCCCCCATGCTGGAAGCGGAGGTCATCAAGATTCTGGACGCGCTGCTGAGCGCGCTGGCCGCGGCGCATGGCGTGGGCGTCATCCACCGCGACCTCAAGCCGGGCAACGTTTTCATGGTGCGCGAGGCCGACGGCAGTGAGTCCGTCAAGGTGCTCGACTTCGGCATCGCCAAGCGGAGTGAGGCGCCGTTCGGCAGCACGCCGCAGACGCACGCCAACGCCATGGTGGGGACTCCCGAGTACATCGCACCGGAGCAGGCCTGTGGACATGAAGTCAGTCCGCAGACGGACCTGTATGCGGTGGGGGTCATCGCCTACGAGCTGCTGACGCGGCGACTGCCCTTCGAGGGCGAGTCGGCCATGGCCATCGTCGTGCACCACGTCCGCACGCCGCCGCCGCCGCTCTCCAAGCACCGGCAGGTGAACTCCGCGCTGGAGGCCCTGGTGATGAGGCTCCTGGCGAAGGAGCCGTCCGCGCGGCCCGCGTCCGCGGAGGCCGTGCGTCGCGAGCTGAAGCTGGTCCTCGCGGGGTTCTCCGAAGGGGCTACCCGCCTCTCCGTGCTTCCTCCGGACGTCCGTGCCACGGAGCTGCTCCAGGCCCTTCCCTTGATGAAGGGAAAGGCAGGGCGCCGAGGGCGAGGCCGCCGTGCGGCCATCTCCGAGTCCGACCGTCCGACGAATGTCCTGGTGACGCCCACGATGTTGCTGGAGGCGACGTCGCTGGACCACAAGGCCTTGCGCCCGCTGCGCTCACGCAAGTTGTTGATGGGCGGCGCGCTGGCGCTGGTGGTCCTGGTGGGGGGTTGGGCCTTCCTGTCACAGGCCCGGACGCGCGCGGCCCGTCGTGACTCGCCTCGCGCGCGTGTCCAGAAGACCGCGCCTGGGGGAATGGGCACGGTGGTGCTCAAGGTGAACGGGCCTCCGCTCCAGGAGGTGTTCGTGGATGGCAAGAGCCACGGCGAGAAGTACGTGCTGGAGTTGCCCGAGGGCACCCACCGGTTGGAAGTGCGTGGCCATGGCCGGAAGGCCTCTCACAGCAGCTCCATCGACATCCGCGCGGGTGCGTTCATCGAGCACCACGTCACGCTGCCTTCGCTTCTGTGAGTCAGCGCGGGAGTCGCTGATACGCATCCAGGATGGCGCGCGTGTGGGCCGTCCACGTGAACTGTCCCGCGCGAGCGATGCGGGCGGCGCGCGGTGGAGATGACACGCGCCCGGTGAGGAGCGAGTCGACCGTCCCGGTCCACGAGGAGAGGTCTCCGACGGGACAGTAGAGGCAGGTTGCCTCACCCACTTCGCGAAGCACGGGCAGGTCGCTGGCCACCACGGGTGCGCCGCAGGCAAGGGCCTCGATGAGCGGGAGTCCAAAGCCCTCGGCCTCGCTGGTGATGAGCACGGCCTTCGCGCCGCGGTACAGGCCCGCGAGCGTGGCGCGCTGCTGGAACGCAGGTTGGAACAAGGCGTCGCCGATGCCGAGTCGCGCGACGTGCTCCCGCTGCGCCGAGTCCAGGGCTCCCCCTTGCTGGACGAGGCACAGGTCGGGGTGGCGGGAGCGCAGCGCGGCGAAGACGTCGAAGAGCACGTCCAGACGCTTGCGAGGAATCGCGCTGCCCACGTGGAGCAGGTAGGGCCGGCCCGCAAGAGGTGCGAGCACCTCGTGACTGCGGTCACCCGGGGTGGGCTCCTCGCGGTACTCGGGAGCGGTGCCGAGTGGCGCCCACACGAGTCGGGCCGGGTCCACCACGCCATGCGCGAGCAGCTCCGTGCGCACGGCCTGGGAGTTGTGGAAGACGATGGCGGCGCGTTCGAGCCCTCGGAGCTGGGCCGTGGCCATGAGGCGGAACCACGCGGGACGGGCTTCACGGTGCGGCTCCACGACGGAGCGGAACGCATCCAAATCGTGGCAATAGACGCCGGTGCGTGAGGCAGGGAGCGCATGGACGAGCTGCGCGTAGGAGTGGTCCACGATGTGGAACGCCTCGAACCGGGGCCGGGCCAGCAGCGCGCGCGCGGGATAGAGCCCGAAACGGGTGAGGAGGCGGTCCGCGTTGAACGCCGCGCGATGTGAGCCCAGGCGTGGGAGCCGACGCACCACGGAGGGCAGGGCAGGGCGCAGCGCTCGCGCGGAGACTTCGTTCGGACAGGCGGCCAGTCCGTCGAGGAGCGACTCACCCACGAGATCCATGCTGTGCCAGCCCTCCTCGCGAGGATCCATGAGCACCGCGAGTCGGAGGGGCGCCGAGGGCGTCACGGGATGTTCCCTGGAGCGTGAAGGGCCATGGAGTGCGCGAGTGAAGAGGTGTTGTAGACGATGCCACGAGGACGGCGTCGTGGCTCGGGAATCACGGGGGCGTGCGCAGCAGGGCTTCCACGGTGCGCTCCAGCGCGAAGCGCTCGCGGTATAGCCGGGCCGCACGTGTGCCCAATGCCGCGCGCGCCTCGGGCTGGGACAGCAGCCGCTCCGCCAGGGCGACGAGCGCCTCTGGAGTGGTGCCTTCCGCCAGGGCGACGGCGCCCGATTCACGCCAGATGGGCTCGGTGAGGTGACCCGTCTGGGTGGCGACCGGACGGCCCAGGGCGACACCCGCCATGGTCGTCGAGCGGCGCGAACTCACGCCATCCAGGTACGGCTGGACCAACAGGTCCATGGCCGCGAGATGTGCAGCGAGGTCCTCGGGGGCCAGGGCATCTCGGGACTGGACTCGTGAGGCGAGCTCCGGATGGCGGGCTCCCAGTTCCTGGACGAACCCCTGACTGCCTCGGCCCAGCAGCAGCGCCTTGCGCTGTCCGTCCGCGCGAAGCAGCGGCACCAGGACGGCAGACAGGGGCCCGCGGAGGTGCGAGCCATAGGTGCCGAAGTGTCCCAGCCACGGGCCCGTGCCCAGCGCCGCTTGCGTCACCGAGAGGGAGGCCGCTGGCACCTCGGTGGGGATGTTGCTGGGAACGGGGCACCACTCCGCGCGGTGGCGGAGGCGCGAGGGCAGGTGCGCCGCCCAGGAGGGAATGGACACGAAGGCGCGGTCCGCCACCTCGCCCACCAGTCGCGCCATCACCCGGGTGACACCCGCGAGCAATTGATGGCGTGGCGCGGCCGCGAGGCTCCAGGGGTAGACGATTTCGTGGAAGAAGACCCAGCGCTCGTCCTGGCGACGCGCGGCGAACCATGCACAGAAGGGCACGTTCATCGCCTTCAGGCCGAAGGCATGGGGCACGTACTGGAGCAACAGCCGACGTGGCGCAGGGTGGTGGCTCAACGCACGCGTCAGGCGCACGAGCCCCGGTGGCGTGAAGAGTTCCGGGATGCGGTGAAGGGTGACGCCGTGCTCTTCGCGCACCTCTAAGTCACCGGGAGCCCAGACATGCACTTGCTGTCCGGCCCGTGCGAGGGATTGCGCCACCAGTCGGGTGTAATCACTGACGCCGCCCGGCTGTGGTGGATACTCCCCTGTGAGCAGGTGCCACGAGACGGGCCTGTCACCGCCCCGTGCGTCGCCGGAGGAGGTCACGGCTCAGGAGGCTTCCAGGTCGCGGACCGCGAGGAGCTGGAAGGCGTGCTGGGGAAAGCGCGTGGCGAAGGGCTCGGTGAGGATGGACAGCCGGCTGCCCAGTCGCGCCGGGCGGAGGCGTGGTAGCGCGAAGTCACCGCGCAGGGGCTTCCAGCCGCTCATGCCGGTGACGCGATAACCCCGCAGCTCGAAGTCATAGACCTCCCAGCCGGAGCGGTGGACCTGATGAACGTTGTTGTCCCATTCATCCTGGGGAAGAAAGCCGTTGGGCGTGAAGACGACGACGCGCCTGCGCGCCAGCGACTCCATCATCTCCAGCAGCCGGTAGCCCTCCGGCTTCTCGAAGTGCTCGATGACGTCCAGCGCGATGACCGCGTCGAAGCTCTTGGGCGCGAAGTGCTTGCCGACCTCGAGCAGGTTCATGCAGTGGTATTCCTGATGGATGCCCGCCGCGCGGCTGCGCTCGATACTCGCCGGGTAGCCATCGACGCCCACGGTGCGCGAGAACAGGTGCGAGATTTTCTTCAGCGGGGAGCCCGAACCGCAGCCGACATCGAGCACGCTGTCGCACGAGCCCACCAGCGTGTCCCGCAGCGTGCGGTGGAAGACCTCGTGCTCGCTGACGAGCACCTCGCGCTTGAGGAACTGGAAGAGGGAGTGGCTCGGTGACATGCGCGGCGGACCGTAGCCCCGGGGCTTCCTGGGTGGCAACCACATGGGCGGGCACCCGAGCAGTCGAGCCGCTGGCCCACTGTCCCGACGCCCCTGCATTGCTTGTGGGGGTGGGACGGCCCCGGTAGCATCGAGCGGGCGCCGTCCACGTGGGTCGGCCCTCGTCGTTGATGCCCGGGAGCGGGCTGTCCCCCTTGCGATGACCGCGACCGCCGCACCTGACGTGGACACTGGCGACGTCAAGGCCCGTGCCCTGAAGGGCATGGTCGTGCTCGTGGCTCGGACCATGGCCTCGCAGGGCCTGCGGGTGGTGAGCGCCCTGGCGCTCTCCCGGCTGCTGTTTCCCTCGGACTACGGCCTGTTCGGCATCGTCGCCTATGCGGCTTCGCTGGGGGTGTTCCTGGGGGACCTGGGGCTGAGCGCGGCGCTGGTGCGTCAGCCCCACGAGCCCACGCGGGATGAGACGTTCACCATCTTCTGGTGCCACCAGGCGCTCACCGCCGTCATCGTCGCTGTCGTCTGTGCGTTGGCTCCCCAGCTCACGGAGGGCTACGCCCTGGGCGAAGGGGCGGTGCCCATGGTGTGGGCCATGGCCCTGGGGCTGTTCCTGTCCTCGCTGCGCGTGATTCCGCTGATGGCGCTGGAGCGGCGGCTGGCCTTCCCGGCCATCGCCCGGGCGGAGCTGGCGGAGAACGTGGCCCAGGTGGTCAGCACGCTGGCCATGGCGGCGGCGGGCCTGGGGGCGTGGGCGCTGGCGCTGGGAGCCCTGGTGCGAGGCGTGGTGGGATTGGTGTGTATCGCCTGGGCTTCGCCGTGGCACCCGCGCGGAACGTTCCGGGTGGACGTGCTGCGGCGGCTCCTGGGGTTCGGACTGGCCTTCCAGCTTCCTCCACTCGTGGCGGCGGTGGTGGCGGGGTGGGTGCCGCTGGTGGTGGGGAAGGTGCTCGGCAAGGACGCCGTGGGACTGGTGAACTGGGCCTGGGCGCTGGCCTCCACGCCGATGATGCTCAGTGTCGTCCTCAATCGCGTGGCCTTCCCGGCCTACTGCCGGTTGCAGGATGACCCCGAGGGCTTCGCGGAGTACCTGCGCACCTCGCTGCGGCGGCTGGCCGCGGTGCTGCTGCTGACGCTCCCCGTGGCGGTGCTCGGGATGCCCGTGCTGGTGCCGCTGTTCTTCGGCCAGCGGTGGGCCGCCGCGGTGCCGCTGGTCCAGTGGTTCAGCCTGGAGTGTCTGCTCATCGTGTTGACGGGCCTGCTCGCCACCGCGCAGAACGCGGGAGGCCGCCCCTGGGAGCGGCTGGCCGTCGTCGTGGGCGTGGGCGCGGTGAAGTGGAGCATCGGCACCTGGGCCATCCACCGCTTCGGTCTGGCGAGCGTGGGGCCCGTGGGCCTGGTGGTGTCGCTGGTGGAGGTCTGGGTGACGGCGTGGCGCGTGTCGCGGCTGAACCCGGCGCTGCGTGGGCTGGTGCTCCAGGTGGTAGAGCCCCTGGTGACCGTGGGGCTGCTCGTGTCGGCGGCCTTCCTGGTGGTGCGCCTGTGGGTTCGAGACGGTGGGCTGTCGGGCTGGGCGGTGGGGACGGCGGTGTTCGTGGTGCTGGTGCTCGTGCGGGAGTTGTTGCCGGGGACGCTCTCGCTCCTGGGCGAGTTGCGCGACATCCTCGCGTTCGTCCGAGCGCGGCGGGCCGCTCGGGTTGTTCCGGCGAGCCCGGTGTCATGAGAGGGACGTGAGGCAGCCGATGACGAAGCCGGACCTGGTCATCTCCATCGTCAACCACAGCAACCCGGAGTTGCTGCACGACTGTCTGCGGACGCTGTACGAGACGACGCGGCAGTGCACCTTCGAGGTGTGGGTGGTGGACAACGCCACGGACGGCCGAGGCGTGGAGGCGATGCGGCGCGACTTCCCCCAGGTGCGTTGGCTCTTCAACTCCGCGCGCAAGGGCTTCTCCGCCAATCACAACCAGGTGCTGCGACAGGCGCAAGGGCGCTACTTCTGCATCTTCAATGACGACACCATCGTCCATGAGGACGCGTTCGATTCGCTCGTCCGCTTCATGGATGAGAATCCGCGCGTGGGCATGGTGGGTGCTCGGCTGTTGAACGCGGATGGCACCATCCAGAACTGCACCTTCCGGCCCATGTCATTGTCCGGGCAGTTGTTCGACCTCGTGTTCCTGCCGAGTCCCTTGCACTTCCTGAAGCGCAAGGACATCGACCCCGCGCAGTACGGACACGAGGATGCGCGGGTGAGCTGGGTGCTGGGGGCCTGCATCGTCGTGCGAGAGGAGACGCTGGCGGAGGTGGGGTTGCTCGACGAGGAGCTGTCTCCCTTGGGCAATACGGAGGACACGGACTGGTGTGTCCGAGCCTGGCAGGCGGGCTGGGAGGTGGCGTTCTGTCCGGAGGCGGTGATTACCCACCTGGCGAGCCGCTCGTTCCGTCCGTCCGCTACGGGGCCTGACAAGGTGCGAATCGAGTTGTGGCGCACGCGGGTGGCCTACTTCCGCAAGCACCATGGCCGGCTGCGCGAGTGGATGCTGCGCGCCATCCTGGTGGGGACGCTGCCGTACAACTCGCTGGTGTTGACGCAGACGCTGCTGCGCGGACGCATGGCGCTTCCGGAGTACCGGCGGCAGCTGGCCACCTTCCTGCGCATCTCCGAGATGGGGCTGCGGACGCGGCTCTGACATGCCCTTCTTCTCCGTCGTCATCCCCACCTACAACAGGGCGCGGCTGCTGGAGCGGACGCTGGCCTCCGTGTTCGCGCAGGAGGAGCGGGACTACGAGGTGCTCGTCGTGGACGACGGCTCCCAGGACGACACCCTGGAGGTCCTCGCGAGGCTGGGTGAGCGGGTGAGGGTGCTCCAGCAGTCCAACGCGGGCCCCGGCGCCGCGCGCAACCGGGGCATCCAGGCGGCCCGGGGTGAGTACGTGGTGTTCCTGGACAGCGACGACCTGTGGCTCCCGTGGACGCTGGCGTCCTACCGGCAGGTGCTGCAGGAGCACGGCGCGCCGACGGTGGTGATGGGTACGTCGGTGACCTTCCGTGGCGAGGAGGAACTGGCCCGGGTGGCGCGGGAGCCCGTATGGGCCTCGCTGTTCACGGACTATCTGGCGAGCGCCCTGGACCGGACGCCGCGCACCGCGTGTGTGCTGGCGGTGAGGACGGAGGCACTCAAGCGCGTGGACGGCTTCACGCCGCTGCGCATCGTCGCGGAGGACTATGACCTGCTGTTCCGGTTGGGGACGGAGCCGGGCTTCGCGTGGGTGCGGACGCCGGTCATGGTGGGCTACCGCAGGCACGACGGCTCCGAGTCGACGATGCTGGAGTCGAGCCACCAGGGCATGGCGTACCAGTTGATGCAGGAGCGCCTGGGTCGCTATCCCGGCGGGACCGAGCGGAGGCGTGAGCGACTGGAGATGTTGCTCTATGCCACGCGGCACGTCTCGCACGTGATGGTCGAGCACCGGCGAATGGACCTCGCGTTGGACCTGTATCGGCGCGGCCTGCCGTTCCACCTGGAGGTGCCGCGCTGGCGGTACCTGCTGGGCTTCCTTCCGAAGCTGGCGGTGACGCAGGTGATTCGGCGCCTCACGGGGCGGTAGGCCGCGGACTCGCAGGCCCGCTTTACCGAGCGGCATCCGTGTCCTCGCCCGCCCGTACGCTCTCCCCGCCATGTCGACGGCCTGCCTGGCGAGCGGGTGACGGAAGTCGAGCCGAGGCTGCGCATCTTCCATGGGACGTGCGCATGCGCGTGGCTGCCGGAGGCACGACATGGATGAGGTTCGCTCGGTGGGAACGGAGAAGGGCCATGGAGTGCCGACCCGTGGCACGGCGAAGGCTTGGGGTGGCATCGACCTGGGCGGAACCAAGATAGAGGCGGTCATCATCGATGAGACAGGCAAGCCGATAGGGCATGCCCGCCATCCGACGCCGGTGCAGGGAAAGCCGGGGGAGGTGGTGCGGGAGATGTATGGGACGCTGGAGGAAGCGGCGGTGACGGCGGGGCTGTCCTCGTGGCGGCTCGCGGGCGTGGGAGTGGGGGCACCCGGCGCGGTGGACGCGAATGCGGGGACGCTGGCCCGGGTGAGCAACGTGGGGCGTGGATGGACGGAGCCCTATCCCATGGCGAGCGACCTCTCGGACCTGGTGCACGGCCGGGTGGTGTTGGGTAACGACGTCCAGGTTGCGGTCGCCGCGGAGTATCGCCTGGGGGCGGGGAGGCCCTATCGCTCGGTGCTGGGCGTGTGGTGGGGGACGGGCGTGGGCGGGGGGCTGGTGTTGAACGGGGTGCCCTGGAGGGGTCGTGGGGCGGCGGGTGAAGTCGGCCACATGGTGGTGAAGCCAGACGGGGCGCGCTGTGGCTGTGGTCGCCGTGGCTGCATGGAAGCCTACGCGGGGCGTGCGTGCATGGAGCGCGAGGCGCGCAAGGCCGAGGAAGAAGGCGAGAAGACGGTCCTCTTCGAGTTGATGAGGAAGAAGCAGCGCACGCGGCTGACGAGCAGCATCTGGAAGAAGGCGCTGGAGGACAAGGACGCGCTGGCCACGAAGCTCATCGAAAGGGCGCTGCGGATGATGGGTGTTGGGATTGCCTCTGCCATCAACCTGACTGACGTGGACGCGGTCATCCTGGGAGGCGGCCTGGGCACGAGGCTGGGCGAGGAATATGCGGACCGACTGCATGAGGCCATGCGCCCCCACATCTTCATGCCCGAGCGTCAGCCCCCGGTATTGATGGCGGAGCTGGGAGAGCTGTCGGGAGCCATTGGCGCGGCCCTGCTCGCCGAGCCGCCGATGAAGTCGCCAGCCCCAGCGTGAGAGCGGCTACCAACCCCAGTTGATTGGCTGGGTATTGCTGGTAATTCCTGAGTCAATGTCGGTCTTGAGGCTGTCTGGCCTCCGTACCCGTATCGCAGGCGCCGTGCCAAGTCATGGTTTGCTCATGGCTCCGGCACGATTCTTACATTGCGAATTTGTGTGTCTTCCCTATCGCCAGTGTCAGGATGAGCCTGTAGAGTGCTCAACACTTGGCATTCGCAGGGCCATTCCGCGGAGCGGCGGAATGTGAGCTCAGGGGAGAGGGAAGATGGTTCGGACGGGCGGTGGCCGTGTCGGTTGCGAGAGGCGGCTGCGTGGGCATTGGAGGGGCGTGGTCGCCTCGGCGGCTCTGGCCGTGTTGGGGTTCCTGGGGTGCGATTCAGGGCCTGAGCCGCAGCCAGAGGCCGTGAAGGAAGCAAGCCCGGTCGTGCGCGAATGGCGACCCGTTCCCACGACGAAGCCCGCTGACAAGCAGATAGGGGATGACTGCAGCTTGCACGGGGCGTCTGAGTGCCTGAGCGGACTGTGTATTCATGTCCGTGCTCAGCGCGGCTCGGGATACGTGTGCAGCGCGCGCTGCCAGACGGCGTCTGAATGTCCGACGCAATGGCGTTGTGTCAGCGTGGTTCCAGGGGCGAAGGAAGCAACCTGCATGCCGCCCTTGCCCGCAGCGACTTCAGCCCCCAAGGCTCCATAAGAGATTCAGAGAAGACTCGATGGCCAGTTGTGCAGGCCACCTGGGTTGAGTTGTTTCGGTCCGCCAAGGTGAGCGGCCTGTCTATCGATTTGCTGAGATTCCAGCGGGCGAGGTTCGAGATGAAGCAGGATGTCGAGGGGCGGCTGGCTGCGTTGAGTCGCAGGAATTGGGCTGTGGTGCTCGTTGTCGGACTGTTGGGAGCATGGGGGGCATGGGCGCTCAATGATGAGCCCACGGTGCCGGAAGATGAGTTGAACCAATTGGTGGAAGGCCTTGGTTTCGAAACCCACCCTCCTCTGGGAGGACCTGGAGAGTTCGGTGCTTCGGGGGAGAGTCCTGTCTCGCTGGGTTCGCTCAAGCCCAACTACTCGCAAGTGGATGTCTCCATCACGGGCCCATTTGGTGCGCTGTCCCTGAAGCGCTTCGCGTCGGGTGCTCCGGGGGCCTGGAGGCTTGAAAAGTCACCGGGATTGGGCGGTGCGCCTTTCGGGTACGCGCGAGACGCGAATGGATTCCTCCGGCTGCGGTGGTGGCACAATCTGCACAGCTACATTACGGCACGCCTTGAGCCGTCCGGGCCCTGCAGCCCTCCGAGTCCGGGTTGTGAGACCGAGGAGGTGACTTACTGGGAAGTTCACGGTGGCCCCGCGGGCACCGCGAAGACCTTTCTCTCCTGCGATGCGCATGGATGCTTTGGACAGAACTACTCCGAGCAGGACATCAAGCTGCAGTATCTGGCGGGAGAGGGGTTTGTGGTGCACGCGCCAGATGGCCGCTACCACTACAGGAGTGTCGGCGGCGTGGAGGGCTTCTGGTACCTCAGCTACATCGAGTCCGCTCAATACGATGAGGCCAACTGCTCCGAGCCCACTCAAGAGGATGCCGGTGTGGATGTCGCGGCCTCCTGTCACCGGAGACTCGCTCGACTGAACTATGAGGCCCTCACCGAATGTGCGGGTAGCACCCCGGCGGAAACCAACCTGACGAATGGTGTCGGTTTCCCCCGACTCAGGTCGGCTGTTGCTGCGAATGGTGCCAGGCTTGTTTTCCACTATCAGCGGATGTTGTCGGCTGTGCCCGAACTGCTGAATGGCAAGACGCACGAGTGCGTCCTGGCTTCAGTCGATCTGGTCGGGCGTGATGGGACCGTCGAGTCGTCTGTCGTCACCTATGACTATGCGGCGAGCTCGCTGGCTGACGGCGGTACGCAGATTGTCGCGGGACTTCTCGAGAAGGCGGAGTGGCCTGACCGCGACGGAGGCTCAGCCACGGGCTCCGTGGTTGAATATGCGTATCAGTCGGCGGGCGCCGCCATCTGGGAGATCAAGCGTGACGGCGCGAAGCTTGTTCGCCAGGTGCTGGGGGGAGACGGCGGCACGGTGAGTGAGGATTACGACGGCGAAGCCTGGCCTTCGGCGACGAGTCGCTACTTCATCACCGCCGAAGTCAACGGATGTTGGCCTGGAGTCTTCCAGCCGACAGGTGCCTGTATGTCTCAGGACCAGACCTTCACCACCTACAGCCGGAGCATTGGGGATGGCAGCGGCTACTTCGCGCAGCTGGTGAGGCACAAGTTCACGGTCACGTCGACAGGCAGGGGACCCATCGGGGACCAGGGGCCGACTGTCCGTGCTTCGCAGACGACGGTCCAGTGTGGTCAATCCTGTCCGGGAATCGAGGGGTTCGTCGCCTCGGATGAGGCCTGGTACGTTGGCTCACTCGATGCTGGCACCGCAGGACAGAGAGCCGTCGATGTCGCGGCGGGTGGGCGCCATCCGAACGGTGCCTATACCGTCTACGACCACGAGCTCGCATCGGGTGCGACGCCCTCCGGGGCTCCAATCCTGCCGCCCTCGGAGCTGCGCAAGACGTTCGAGGGAGCGGCGAGCAACGACGGCACGGGGGCCCTCCTGGAGAAGGACTACACCTATACCTATGGAGGTATTGGTCGTCCTGCCCCCACGCGGGCATTCGAGCAGCTCGTGGAGACGGCATCTTCTCCGTCCACCTTCAGCGATGAGACCCCGGGACTCAAGCAGGAGACCCGGCGGCAATATGACCCTGTCACGAATCGGTTGAAGGCCACCGTTCGTACCGGTCACACCCTCACGTTCTCCACGCAGGCGAATTCGTGGTCACGTCAGCAGCGTTCGGTGGGAACCTTCTCTCTCACTCACGACGTCTGTGCCAGCGAGGCGGTCTCCGACCCGCTGGGCCGGGTCCGGACCGTGATGGGACCGTGCAAGGTGTCTGGTGCTCAGCCCACTGCTTGCGATGCGGGGACCGCCGTTCCGCTGACTGTCTACGCATACTGGGCCTCTTCCGAGATGAGCAATCGGGCGGGACGGGTGAAGGAGAAGCGGAGCTATCCCAATGGATGCGGCTCGACGCCCATCGTCACGGCTTATGATGCCTACGATGCTCGCGGCCGGCTGACGCAGTGGACGGATGCGAACGGCGGCGTCACACGGTACGAGTATGAAGGCAGCCAGTTGGTGAAGAAAATCTCGGCTGCGGGGGATGCGCAGCTCGAAGCCGTCACTGAGTACGGCTACGACAATGGTTCCACGCACGGCGACTACGTCCGGCATCCGGATGGACGCTATGAAGTCCTCTGCTACCGAACGGGCACGTCGACGGGACAGGGGTGCGTTGGCGGCGTTCGCACCACGCTGCTTCAGTGGAAGGCCACGTCGGCGGGGGCGGCCGGTGCTACGCATACCGAGCGCGTCGATTACACGTACCATCTGGGGGAGTTGCGGAGTGAGACGTTCAGGGATGGGGCGAACCAGGTCCGGCGGACTCGCTTCTACGATGGGGACCCGCTGGCGCGGCAGACCTTCGAGGCGTGGGGCGCGGGCTGGCCGTCGCTTCCCTCGGAGGCCCGGTATTCGAAGGCGAGCCTGTTTGACCGCCAAGGCAACAAGGTGGGAATGGGCAAGCCCTACCAGCCACTCGCTTCGGACCCGGAGCCCTTCTGCGGTGGGTTCGAGCCGGGGAGCCTGAGCGCGGGCGCCCCACGCCAGCCGGCAAGTCCCCACTGCAACGCCTTCGCCTACGACCGGCTGAATCGCCTCGTGGGGATGCTCGAGCCTGTGGATACGTCCAGCAGCTCAGGGGACGCCGTGAAGATGTGCCTGGCGTATGACAAGGCAGGCAACGTGAGCAGCGTGCGCCAGGGGTGTCCTCGTGGAGCTGGGCCTGCCGGTGACTGCAGCCAGTGCGGCCAGCCGCTGCTCGAGTATCGGCATGACGATTTTGGCAACCTGGTGCGCGTTGATGTGCCGTGGGGCAGCGGGCCGCAGGAGGCCTCGGAGGGGCCCGCGGGCCGGGGGCGCTATCAGTACGAGTACGATGAGGCGGGCAATCTGATTCGCAAGCAGACGCCCACCATGGCGGCGGCGCCTTCGCCGCAGTGGGTGGAGAATTCCTATGACAAGCTCAATCGCATCTTGAAGTCGGAGGCGGTCAATGTCGTGGGGAGTGTTGCTTCCCGTGAGACGCTCTTCTGGTACTCGTACGACCAGACGGAGACTCCGCCATGGGGCTGTCCTGGATACGACTCGCTCCGGCCTGCACGCGCGATGGGACGGGCACAGGTCCTGACGGATTCGTTCGGAGACACGTGGTATCAGTACGATGCTCACGGGAATGTCATCGGCGTCGCGCGCTCTCGCGCGCTTCCCAACGGAACTCCTCGGACACGAATCTGCCTGGATGCTCGTCTGGCGGACTTCCCCAGCATCCATCGCTATTATGACCGGACCGGCCGGCTGGTGAATGAGGCGTATCCCGGTGGGCGTGGCACCTGGTACCACTACTATGACCCGGAGACGGGCATGCCCCACCGTGTCAAGTCCCTGGACGTGACGACGTGGAATGGAGAGGGCTTCGCCAACTTCCTCAAAATCGTTGAGGACGTTCAGTGGGAGCCCTTTGGCGGCCTGCGTTCCTATGTGCTGGTCGCGCCGAAGGCTGCAGCAGGAGCCCAGAAGGCTCGGGTCACCTATCACTCCGGTGGTTCGAATCAGCCCCTCTCCAGCTGTAGCGGCATGGGATTCACGGGAGGAACCGATACGACCGGACGCTTGTCCGGATTGACTGTCTCCAAGCTCGAATCAGGGGGAAGCCTCGGAGACATCTTCAAGCGTGCCTACACCTGGAAAGCGGACCAGTTGCTCCAGGAGGACACGTGTCTGCTGGAAACAGGGAACGTGCCGCCCAGCTCCGTTCGCTACGCGGACTCCGTGAGCGGTGCTCCAGGCTACGATGCGCGGTTGCAGGTGAGGCAGGCCCATCGCGTGGCGAATGCCTCGGCGGCGGCTGGCGGGGCTTTTGGGAGCAGGGCCTACTCCTATGACGAGCGCGGTAACCGGACGCTCGACGTTCAGGACGGCTGGCGCTTCAAGGGGGAGTACGAGAGCTCAGGCTCTCGCGTGGATCTGCTGACGGCGCGGTACCTGGAGGGGGCGCAGTGCGGTGGCTCGGTGTGTCCCCCGCGCTTCGCCGTGACTCAGCGGTACGACTACGACGCGGATGGTCGAGTGAGCCGGATCGCGAGCTACAAGAACAGGACGGATGCTGTCTCTTCTCCCTTCCATGCATTGAATCTGGATGCGACGACCGATGGCGCTCACGCGGCCGTGGGGTCCGTGTACCGCCAGGTGTCGGACAATGAAGGGCGTACGTATGAGTACTTCTACGATGCCGAGGGACGCAGGCGTCTGAAGCGCTACTGGCTCAGTGGGGAACAAGGAGTGCTCGAAGATGAGTACTTCTATGATGGGACGCGGCTGCTCGAAGATTGGGGGCACACGAGCTTCGACCCGGATACCGCCGACTCGGTGCACGACGAGTACCTCTGGCTGGCCGACCGGCCGATTGGGTTCTTCAAGGTTCGCATCAGTCGCGCCGGACAGAGGGTGGAAGACTTCATGGGAGATTGTCCCCGCAATGGTGAGCCGGCACCGTGTGGCTTCTACTTCCTGGTGACGGATGGGTTGGGGAAGCCGGTCCTGGCGCTCGATTCCTACCGACGTATCTCGGGAGTCGCGGACTATGACCCGTATGGCCACGTCAACCGCACCACGCTCGTGGCGGATTCACCCGTGCTGGGAACGGGGCAGAATGCGCTCATGGCGACGGCCCAGGTTCCAAGCTCCAGCACCCTGGTCTCTCAGCTCCGGGCCCGGTTCCCGGTCCTGGATGTCCAGGGGGGCAGTGGTGCCTATCTCGCGGATGCGAGTGGAACGCTGCTGAATGGGGTGGATGGGACGTCGTCGCTGATGTCCAACACGACGACCTTTGGGGCGGTCTCCAAATGGGTTGCTGCGAACCCCAGTGGCAATGCGCAGGTGAGGTTCCAGTCCGCTGCGACCAGCGGGGCCGTCCAGGAGGTGGCGCTGGGGGCCGTCGAGTATCGGCGCTTCCAGTCGGGGGCTGCTCCCGTGTGGACGCCACTGCGTTTCCCCGGGCAGTACCATGACGAGGAGACGGACTTCTTCGAGAACAGGAATCGCTTCTACGAACCGAGCACGGGACGGTACCTGGGGGCGGAGTTGATGATGCGGGACCCGAAGTGGGTCGTGACGCAGGCCACGGCCGGACGCAGTGCCCCTGTCTATGCGTATGCGTACAACAACCCCATGGCGTTCAAGGATCCTGATGGAAACATGGGGGTTGGTGGCTCGTTCGGGGGCTCCATTTTCTCGTCGGCGTTTGAATTTCTCTATGAGACGTTGAGCCTGCAGGGGGCGGCGCAGGGCTCAGCGCAGGTGATCGCCTTTGCTGACAATGACGATCTCGGCAAGGGTGAACATGGAGTGGCTCTTACGGGTGGAGCCGTTTTCAAGGCAGCAAGCTTTGTGGGGTCTGAGGAAGGTATTTCCAGCCTGCCCGCTCAAGATGGGCCGGTGATGATTGCCGGCGCGGGTGCCGGCATTAGTGCGGGTTTCATTGTGACGACCGCGAACAATATGAGTGATTTCGAGGGGATCTCCGATACGTTGAATATCGACCTCCCATTGATGTCAATTTCCATTGCCTGGAGCCCGAGTGCGACATCGGTATCGATTGGATCTGGAAAGGGATATGCGATAGGGATGAGTTCGTATAAGACATATACTCGAGGGGTGTATGTTCGGGATTCGGCGCTCAAATGAGGTGACTGTATGCGCGATTTCTTGTTGAGGCGCATGGAGAGGCTGGTTCATACCAAAGCCGACTCGAGGTGTGTAGTTGAGCAATTGGTAGAGTGGGTGGGCCCATTTGCACTGGATATTTTCCCGGTGAACGACAGGGGCTCTCGATGGTACCTTGGTACAAGGCGTGGCGAACGCATCGTTGTCAAGCGGAGGCCGTTCCTGGGGCTGTACTTGTTGTCGGTGGCGTGGGGTACTGTTGAGTCCGAGCTGGAGTTGAGGTCTGAGAAGGCAATTCGAGTTGTTACGGGATTGAAGTGGCAGTCTGTTTTGAGCTGTTTTTTGGGGACGGCTGGTGCAGCCGTGGCGGCCATCGTGTTTTTGTCGGGCATGGCCATGTTGTGGGTCGCTTTGGCCGTTCTGTGTGCCAATGTTGGCCTGTTCCTGTTTCTAGGAGGGAAACGCGTGAGAAAAGAATTTGACGCCCTGGTGCGTGCATTGGAGGGCGTGGCCGTGGACGCTCGAACGGAATGACGGTTTAAGGGTGGAGGACGTCGCTGTCTATTGCGCCCGTGGCGCACGGAGGCGGAAGACGGAGATGTCCGTTGGAGCGTCCTTCACCCTCTCGTAGTCAGGGGACTGGCGGAGGAGTTCGAGGAGCCGCCTGTCGCCAATCTTCCATCCACCTGCCTGGGCGAACGAGCACTCCTGACTCACGTAGCAGTGGTTCACGTTGACGAAGATAAGCTTGGGCCGCCGCGCCAGGACATATTCAGGGTCCATCTTCACGTCGATTCCGCGCTGAGGAGACGGCAGGTGCGCGATGTGCGTGTCGTTGAGTCCGAGCATGTCGAGCGTGGGGCGCCCGGTCACGTAAGGCACTCGCCCTGCCCACGGGACAGCGATGGCATCCGTGGGCTGCGTGTTCTCAAGGATCCAAGCTGGCAGAGGGCCATGCGGCTCGTCGGTGAGCTGCGCGAGCTTGGTCTGGAGCAATCCGCTTCGGGCTTCATCGCCGATCGGGAGCGCCCCCTTGAGCAATTGCATCCCATCTTCCGTCCAGGCCATGGCAATCAGCGCGACGACCCCGACAGCACATGCTCGCGGCGAGAGCTTCGTCCACTGGTGGCTTGCCTCCGCCACCAGCATCACCGTCGCCATCCAGAGCAGCGGGAGGACAGGAAGGACCATCCGCACCGACGGAAACGCCGAGCGGTCATCGCCACCCACCCACACGATGTAGAGCAGGTAGACGAGGCATGCCCCGCCAAGGCGGAGCGCCAATTGCTGGGCCCGACTGGAGGAGGCTTCTCCCTCGCGTGTGGGAGTGGCCACCCATGCGAGCGTGCCCAGGGCGAATGGCACGGCGAGGTATGGAGCCCACGCGGTCGCGAGATAGTGGATGCCCAGTGGCAGGTTCAGGAGACGATTGCCGGAGTGCTTCGCGTAGTACGTGTTCGGGAAGAGCCACCCGTAATGCTGAATACGCCAAAGGAAGTACGTGAGCCAGATGGAGAGGAAGGGCGCCGCGAAGAGCATGAGCTCTCGACGCGAGAGCACTCCTTCGCGAGGACTCCGTCGAAGCGAGAGTCCAGAGACGGCGATGAGACCGAAGAGCAGCACCCCTTCAGGCCGGGTGATGGCCGCGAGGCCGAAGAGCGCGGACGCGACCATCAGCCACACGGGGCGCGGGTTCCCAGCGAACTCGCGCAGGGCGAGCCCTGTGCTCACGAAGGCCAGGGCCGTGAAGAACACGGTCTCCATGCCTGTCTGCGTGTAGTAGGCGAGGGGTGTGCACAACGCGACGAGGCTCGCCAGGGCCGCCCGCCACGGCCGCTCTTGAATCGGGTGTGCGCCACCGAGCGCCAGCAGGATGACGCCACAGGCGGCGACGCTGGTGAGCAGCTTCGACGCGAGGAGCGGAGACACACCGAGCGCGATGGGAATCGCGTTGAGGATGACCCACATGAAGGACGTGTAGCCCTCCACCGGTGGCTCTCCGATGTTCCACGCAATCCCATGCCCGCTCGCGAGGTGCCTGGCATAGCGGTAGGTGATGAAGGAGTCGTCCAGGCCACCGCCCGTCAGCAGCAGGCAGGCGAACAAGAAGGCCGCCATCAACGCCATTCCCAGGAGGACAGTCCCGACCCAGGAGAGGCGGTGCTCCGAGGAGCCACCAGGAATGCGTTGAACGTCGAGCGGCACGTGATTGAATCCAGTCTGATGTGAAGAAGAAGGTGGAGCGCGCAAGACCGCCGACCGTACTACATCCAGTCACGCTTCGAGCCTTGGAGAGCTCGTCGGACAAGAGAGGAGGGGGCTGTGTACATCAAGGATGTGTTCTCGGTAATTGCTCTGTCGGGTGGAATAACCATCGCGTCGATTGGGATTTTTGGGATGCGCGTGATTTCAGGTGCGGCGGTCCTGGGGCGATGGCCCGTGGGATGGCGGGAGTGGGGCCGGTTCGCATTGGTGGTCGGATTCGCGAAGGTCCGCCGTTTCCAGATTTATGCTGTGTTGTGGTTCTTCGGGAGTGGGTTCCTCTCACTTGGGTTTACTGCCGCGGTGATGATTTACGGTAAGAGGAAGTATGGTTGGCCTTGAACTCCAGCATCGAGTGGGCTGAGGAGCGCTCTCGATGCCGGAGGGAGATGGCTGGCTTCTCGATGTATCGCCAGGACATCATCCCGAGCAGGAGTGTGAACGCGAGGGACAGCGTCGCGTTCCACCACCAGGGCATGGGGCCCCCCAGCACGGCCGTGACGGCTTGCTGCACTGGAAAGGCGTAGATGTAGAGGCCATAGGAGAAATCTCCGTGGCGTCCGAAGTGCGAGAGCCTGCCCGGAAGAAACGCGAGGTAGAGCACGAGGTACGCGCCACAGGAACCGATGGCGACAGGCAACCCCTTGCCCGCCATTGACGAAGCGATGAGCACCACGACACAGGCCACCGCCAGCCAGGGACTCATCCTCACGCGCTCTCGCCAGAGGTAGAGCACCAGTCCCCCTCCGAAGTAGAGCCCGAGGACCGGCCAGAAACCCAGGCGGCCGATGTGCAGGAAGGCCAGCACCGCCGTGACACACCACCCGGCCAGTGCCAGTTCCTTGCGTAGCAGCCCCGTGACTCCCAATCCCAGCACGAGCAGATAGAAGCCGACCTCGTACTTCAGCGTCCACAGCGAGCCATTGACGGCGCCGGGATACACGTTCCCTTCGAACACCCCCGGCAGGTTCCACTGCGGGTCGACGAGGGTGAAGTTGCGCAGCAGGAATGTGTACGTGTCGGGCGCCGAAAAATACTCGCCCAGCGGGTGGGTGGTGAACGCGGCGCCGAGCACGAACGTGGTCAGCAGGAGCGACACAGCCAGCCCCGGGAAGATTCGCAGCGTGCGCGCCAGGAGGAAGCTTCGGACGTCGCGGCTCCGCTCCCAGCTTCGGGTGATGAGGAGTCCACTGATGACCAGGAACACCGCCACGCAGACCAGCCCGAGCGAGACCTGGCCGTGGGTGAAGACAGTCAGCGGCTCGGAACCTCCCTTGGGGCCTGCTCCCAGCGGAACGGAGTGGCTGACGATGACGCCCGTGGCCGCGGCGAAGCGCAGGAAGTCCAGGTTGTTTCCCCGGCCTTCCAGGCACTCGCTCAATGTGGGAGGTGGCCGGGGCGCCATGGGGAAGAGCCAGTCAGTGCGTCTCGTGGAGGTGGGAATACGGCCCCTGCACCTGTGCCCAGCGACTCGCCAGCACGAACAGAATCTCTCGCACGGAGTCTCCTCTCAGCGCGAGCGCGGGACTGGCGAGCCCGGCACCAAGCAACCGCGCACACGCCATCCATCGGGCCACGCCTCCGGCGCGCCGCCCCAGATAGCGGGCCGCGAGGGTCTGCTCGCTGCGCACCACGCCCACGATGAGTCGGAGGAAGTAGCGCGTCTCGAAGCGCGAGCGCGGAATGACGTGCCACACCTTCAGCGAGGGCGCGTAGAGCCGGCGATGGCCCGCCTTGCCGAGCAGATACCCGAACTCGATGTCCCCCCCACTCAGCAGTCGCTTCCCCAAGCGGTCCGGCATGAGCCGCTCGGGTGTCCGCCAGGGGACTGCCTCCAAGAACGCCGCGCGGCGCATCCACAGGCCCGCGCCTATCGTCGGGGCGAGCGTGGCCTCCGCTCCAAAGTCGATGAGCGCATCCCCCATCCGGTGGTTGATGGCGAGCAGATGCTCGCGCCGGGAGATGCTGGGAGGAGGCGGTGTCTCGTACCGGGGATAGAGCCGGGAGACGACCACTCCGACTCCCGCATCCTCGAAGTGCGCCAGCCCGTCGGCGACGAAGTTCGGCTCGGGGACGTTGTCGTCGTCCAGGAAGCAGATGACCTCGCGCCGCGCGCTCAGCACTCCGCACAGGCGCGCGAAGAGCAACCCCTGACGGGCTTCATGGACCACGCGCACGTCCACGCCTCGGCGACGCAGCCCCGCGACGGCCGGGCTCTCCTCCACCACGCGCGCCGTCTCGTCCGTCGAGTTGTTGTCCACCACCACCACCTCGAAGCACTCGCTCGGCGCCTGCTGAGTGAGCAGGGCTTGAAGCGGCGCCTCCACGCGGCTTGCTCCGTTGTAGGTCGGGATGACCAGCGTGACGCCCGTTGAACTCATCGACGTGCCTCGGACTCACGTGGACGCGCCCAGAGCAGCCCGTTTACCTCTCCGCTCCAGATGCCGGGCGTGACTTCATAGCCCAGGGCTTCGAGGGTCTGCTCGCACCAGGCCTTGCCGTCCGGCCGCTCCCGGGTTCGATGCCACTCCATGACGAGCGTGCGTATCCTCAGGCGCGCGAACCGTGGGTCGCTCAGCAAGGCGTACTCGCCTCCCTCGATGTCGATTTTGAGCAGGTCGATGGGCTCGCCGCCGACCGTCTCGAAGAAGTCGACCAGCGGCACCCGGAGCGTGCGCCCCTGCGTCGCGTCCACGACGGAGGAGCGGCTCTCCGCATCAAGCAGGGCAATCTCCCCGGGGCTCGCCCCCGCCGCCGCGCGGTGCAGGGACACCCTGGGAGTCAGGGCGTTGAGCGTCAGGTTTCGCTCCAGCATGGCCAGGTGGACGGGGTGGGGCTCGAAGGCGATGAGATGCGCGCGCGGGTAGTTCCGCGCCCAGAACAAGAGCGAGTGCCCACAGTTCGCTCCGACATCGACGATGCGCAGCGTGGTGTCCGCCCGCACGGGAAACGGAGGGCGATAGACCTCGGCCACGAACATCTCGTACGCCGTCTCCAGGTCTTCGGCGGGAGGTGGCCTCAGTGAGAGCCGCTCCCCCGAGCGCAGCTTCACCGTCACCGGGCGACCCAGCGGCAGCGCCCTCCAGGCGAGGTACCGCAGCTGGCTCAGCGACGTCAGTTGGTCCCTCAGTCGTGCCATGGTGTTCCTACACAGAGGGCTTGCGCGCGTTCAGGCCCGCACTCAAGGCGTTCGATTCGTCAGGAGACAGGACGCCCGGCGGGAGCACCCCTCGGGTCAGCAGCCAGTCTCTCAGCTTGAGGCAGGGTTTCTCTACCGTGACATAGGTCACCCATGCCACGAACAGGGTGAGCGCCAGGAACGCGAGCAGGTCCAGCCCCCAGGCGCCGAGTCGCACATCCATCCGCTCGATGACGCGCAACACGAGCCCGTGCCAGAGGTAGGCGCCATAGGAGAGCAGCGCCGTCTGGTAGATGCCCCAGCGCAGGCCACGTGGGAGCTGGAGCGACTCGGTGCCCACGAGCACTCCACCGAAGCCCACCGCCAGCCCGGCGAAGACCCAGACGTGGCTCGACGTCGTCACGATGGCGCCGTAACGCCCCACCGTCAGCGCCAGCACACCTGCTCCCGCGACGGCACACGCTGTCCGCCAGTGCCTGGACCAGCTCCTCCACGTGGGCGCGGTCCGCGCCAGGAACACCCCGATTCCGAGCCCGTCCAGGTGCATCTCGGTGGACCAGGGCGCGAGCGTGGAGAAACCCGTCACGGGCAGGTCCGCCGGAAGGTTCCGGGAGAACAGCCAGCGCGCCACGACACTCACCACCACCGGCGCAAGCCATGCCCAGGCGGGCCAGCGTCGGCCTCCCAGCGCGAAGGCGAGCAGCGGCAGCACGACATAGAAGTGCTCCTCCACGCACAGCGACCAGCTCTGCACGAAGTCGCGCGGCATCGTGAAGTTCTGGAGGAAGAGCGCGTAGTGCCAGCCTCCGCCCACGAAGGGCGTGCCCACCGTCCAGGGCTTGAGCGCGTAGAACGCGAGCACGACGAAGTACAGCGGCAGGGTGCGCATCCAGCGCTTCAGCCAGAAGGAGCGCAGCCGGGAGCCCAGCGGAGCTTCGCCATCCTCGGCGAAGACCTGCCGACCGACGAGGTAGCCCGAGAGGACGAAGAAGAGGTCCACGCCCATCCACCCATGCGCGAAGGCGAAGCGGACCGGGAGCGGCACTGCATCCATGACGGACGAGGGCGCGTGGAAGACCAGCACGCCGAGGATGGCGAAGGCTCGCAGAACATCCAGCCCATCCATGCGCCGCACGTAAGCGGTGTCGGCGCTCAACGCGTGTCTCCGCGGGGAGGACGCTCAGGGGCTCGTGGGGGGAAGGAAGGCCTGGGATGCATGAGGGTGGTGGGTGCATTGTGTCCCCCGTCCCAGGGGCGTCAACAGCGGACAGCGAAGGGCCTGTCCGCAGGGTCGGCGGGGCGCATCCTCTTTCCAAAGGTCCCGAGCGGGCCGGCCGACACATTGTTTGAGCGCGCGGCACCGAGGTCAGCCCTGACGCATCGAGGCTCCGTCGAGGCCCGCCCGGTTGCTCGCTGGGGGACGACTCGGGCGACATTCCGGTGTCGCACAGGAACGCTCATTGACGCGCCGTGACGCTCACCGTCAGCATGGCGGAAGCGGCCCCTCTCGATGATCACCTTCTTCGTCGCGTTCCTCGTCTCGCTGATGGTGGCCCTGGGGCTCACGTACGTCGTGCGCAACCAGGCGCTGGCGTGGGGCTGGCTGGACCAGGCCAACTCGAGTCGCAAGGTCCACGTCCGGCCCATCCCTCGGCTGGGTGGCATCGGCATCGTCGCGGGCTTCTTCACCCCTTTGTGCGCGCTGTTCCTGGTGGACTCCGGCGTGGGGCACCACTTCCGGCTCCACACCGAGCTGATTACGGGCCTGTTCACGGGAGGCGCGGCCATCGCCGCGCTCGGGCTCTACGATGACCTCCGGGGCGCGGGCGCTCGGCTCAAGTTCAGCGTGCAGCTCGCGGTAGCGCTCGGGCTCTACTACCTGGGCTTCCGCATCGAGGTCATCGCGAATCCGTTCGGCCCCGAGCTGACGCTGGGCGCGCTGAGCCTTCCATTCACCGTCCTGTGGATGGTGGGCGTCATCAACGCGCTCAACCTGATTGACGGGCTCGACGGGCTCGCGGGCGGCGTGGCGTTCTTCGGCGTGAGCACCAACTTCATCCTCGCGCTGTCGCGGGGCGACGTGCTGCTGTGCCTGCTGATGGCGGCGCTCGCGGGCGCCATCCTCGGGTTCCTCGTCTTCAACTTCAACCCGGCCTCCATCTTCATGGGGGACACCGGCAGCATGTTCCTCGGCTTCGTGCTGGCGGCGGTGGCCATCAAGACGAGCACCAAGAGCGGTACGACGGTGGCCATGCTCGTGCCCATCATGGCGCTGGGCCTGCCCATCATAGACACGCTGCTCGCGGTGATTCGCCGCTCGCTCCTGGGACGCCCGCTGTTCAGCGCGGACAAGGAGCACATCCATCACCGGGTGATGAGCCGCATGGTGCTCAGCCACCGCTCCACCGTGCTGGTGCTGTACGCGCTGTGCGGTCTCTTCATGTTGACTGCCCTGGGCCTCCACTTCGCCAACAGCGCGCAGAGCGCCATGCTGCTGTGTGGCATGGGCGTGGTCATCGCGGTGATGATGCGCAAGCTGGGCTACCTGGACCTGGGGCGCGCCAGCGACATGCAGCAGCGCCGCCAGCGCAACATCCGCCTGCGCTCGCTGGTGAAGGACGTCATCGGCGCCGTGCGCGAGGCTCGGTCCCTGCAAGAGGTCTGGGGCGCCGTGCGAGTCCTCGCGGAGGTGCTGGAGGTGTCGCGCCAGGAGCTGCGCTTCCAGCAATTGCGTGACGGACTCCTGGACGGCGTCGTCTTCGAGACCCAGCGTGTCGCGGGCCTGTCCATGCCCTACGAGCTGTGCCTGGAAGTGAAGGACGAGGAAGTGGTGCTCGGCTCGCTGCTGCTCGTCTGGAGAGACGGGCGCAGCGCCATCGACCGGGACGAGGAGCTGGCGCTGGAGCTGGTGGCTGACGCCGTGGCCGAACGCGCCGCGAGGCTCCTGGCAGTGGCGGACGCCGACCCCGCGCGTGTTGTCGTCCTGCGGCGATGACGACGTCGAGTGCTCTCGTCGCGCTGCTGCGCGCCTGGCCCCATCCTCCCGCGAGCAGCGCTCCCCAGGGAGACGAGGCCCTTGCCTTCGTGAGGAGTGCCGTGCGTCACGGGCTCGCCGGGTTCGTCGCCCACGCGGTGGGGCACGCGGGCTGGGCGCTGCCTCCGGAATCCGCCGCGCTGTTGCGCCGTGAATCGCTGACGGGCGCGGCCCGCTCGCTCCAGGTCAAGGCGCTGCTCCAGCGAAGCCTGGAAGCCCTGGCCGTCGAGGGCATCGTCCCCGTGTCGCTCAAGGGCTACGGCCTGGCCCTGCGGCTGTATCCAGACCCCCTCCAGCGCGCCACCCGAGACGTGGACCTGCTGGTGTCCCGAGGTGACGTCGAGACGGCCGCGCACGTCCTCACCGGCCTGGGGCTGACGGCGCGTCCGACGCGCGACGGGCGTCACGCGGACGAGGACTCGCACCACCTGGAGCTGGAGGGAAAGGCCGGGCTGGTGGAGCTGCACTTCCGCGCCCTCGCGGGCTGGGGTCGGACGCTGGAAGGCGACGCGCTGGTGGCTCGCGCGGTGGAAGGCACGCTGGAGGGACAGCGGGTGCGGTGGCTTGCTCCCGAGGACGAGGCCGTGTACCTGGCCCTTCACGCGAGCCACCACCTGTTGCAGCGCCTGGCGTGGCTGTTTGACTTGAAGCTCCTGGCGGCGCGGGGCCTGGACTGGGACCGCGTCGTTGATGGCGCGCGAGGCACGGGGCTGCCCCAGCTCGTGTTTCACGGCTGGGAGGTCGCGAGCCGGCTGCTGGGCGCCGAGGTGCCAGCGGACGCGCTGGAGGCCCTGGCCCCTCCCCGGTGGCAGCGGGGGCTCGCTCGAAGGTTCTTCACGGAAGAACGACTGGTGGAGACGGAGCTGGTGCGCAGCCGGCCCCGCTGGATGGCGGCGAAGCTGCTCCTGGCGCCCGAGCCGGGGGCGATGCTCCGCTATGCGCTCCGGCGCCTGGACACCGCGATACGGCCCCCGCCTGACAGGTGACCCTCGGCCCTCCGGGGGCGGGTCTTTGTCCTCTGTCCACCATGCCGTCGTCCCCTGGGGCTCAGGCAGTGATTGCAGGTGATGCGGTGGGCCCGTTAAAGGGGGCCACCATGCCGCTCAGCCTGCTCGACACCTTTCGCGTCCTCGCCTCGTTCGAACCACCGCGAGGCGCCCTCAAGGGCGCGCCCTGGGAGGAATACGTCGACTGGGCCATCGCCCAGGGCCTGGCCCCTCTGGCGGCGTACAACCTGGAGTACCGCCTGGGCGCCACCGCCGCGCCCGAGTGGGCTCGCGACAGGCTGCTCGCCATCTACCAGGGCTCCGTCAACGACAACGTGATGAAGCTCGTCAACTTCAAGCAGGTCGTCGACGAGCTGCAAGGCCGCAAGCTGGTGCTCATGGGCTCCGCCGCCTTCGCCGAGGCCCTCTATCCGCACATCGGCTTCCGCCCCGTGCTGGACCTCCAGCTCCTCATGCGCCGCATGGACGTGGACGGATTCGCCGGCTTCCTCTCCAACCACGAGTTCAGGCCGGAGACGGACACCTCCCATAGCGGCGCCAGCAAGCTCGTCTCCGACGGGCGCACCGCCATCTACCTCTACTCCGACATCCTGGGTCCCCAGCGCCGCGAGCAGACCGCCGGCATCATCGAGCGCGCCAAGCCCATGAAGGTCTACGGCCCCTCCATGTTCCGGGCCGACCTGGAGGATTCCGTCCTCCTCGTGTGCCTGGAGCATGCGCGTCAGGGGTATGACGTACCGTGGCTCTCCTTCATCGACCTGCGAGAGCTCGTCACCGGCGCCAAGTGGATGGGTGGCGTGTACTCCCGTCCGCTCGACATCCCCGCCCTGCTCGCCCGGGCCGCGGAGTGGCGCCTGGAGCGCGCCCTCTACACGTCGCTGTCCATCGTCGCCCGGCTCTTCCCGGAGGCCGCCCCGGAGGCTACCGCCGCCCTGCCTCCGCTGCGCCGGGCCACTCGGGAGCTGTTGGACAGGACGGTGGTGGGTCCAGTCAGCACCCCCGGCCGCACTTCGGCTCTCAGAGGCTTGGAAAGAGTGCGCCGTCTGCTCACGGGGCAGTGAGGCTGCCCGGCCGCTGTCCTGGCCCCGGGGACGGGCTTTCTTTCCGAGCGCGTCCCGGCGTATGAGTTCTGGTCAAGACACCTCCCCACTGGGACTCTTTCAATGCGTATCGCCATCATCGGAACCGGCTACGTCGGCCTGGTCGCGGGCACCTGCTTCGCGGACTCGGGCAACGACGTCACGTGCGTGGACATCGACGAGCGGAAGATTCGGATGCTCCAGGCGGGCGAGGTGCCCATCTACGAGCCCGGTCTCGAGGAGCTCATCAAGAAGAACGTCCGCGAGAAGCGCCTGTTCTTCACGCGCGATTTGCCGGAGGCCGTCTCCAACGCGCACGTCGTCTTCATCGCCGTGGGCACGCCCGAGGGCGAGACGGGCGACGCCGACCTCCAGTACGTGCTGGCCGCCGCCGAGCAGATTGGCAAGGCGATGAAGCAGTACACCGTCGTCGTGGACAAGAGCACCGTGCCGGTGGGCACCGCGGACAAGGTGCGCGACGCCATCCGCAAGGTGACGAGCATCGAGTTCGACGTCGTCTCCAACCCGGAGTTCCTCAAGGAAGGCGCCGCGCTGGACGACTTCCTCAAGCCGGACCGCGTCGTCATCGGCGTGGACTCCGAGCGCGGCCGCAAGGTCATGGGCGAGCTGTACGCGCCCTTCGTGCGCACCGAGAACCCCGTGCTGTTCATGGACACGCGCTCGGCGGAGCTGACCAAGTACGCCGCCAACGCGATGCTCGCCACGCGCATCTCCTTCATGAACGACATCTCCGCGCTGTGCGAGAAGGTCGGCGCGGACGTGGACTTCGTGCGCAAGGGCCTGGGCTCGGACAAGCGCATCGGCTACCCGTTCCTCTTCCCGGGCGTGGGCTACGGCGGCTCGTGCTTCCCCAAGGACGTGAAGGCGCTGGGCGCCACCGCGCGTGAGTTCGGTCTGGAGTTGGACCTGCTGCGCGCCGTGGAGCGCACCAACGAGCGGCAGAAGAAGCTGCTCGTGAACAAGGCGGCCAAGCACTTCGGCGGCTCGCTGGAGGGCAAGAAGTTCGGCGTGTGGGGCCTGGCGTTCAAGCCGAAGACGGACGACATGCGAGAGGCGCCGTCCATCGAGGTCATCGAGGGCCTCATCGGCAAGGGCGCCTCGGTGATTGCGCACGACCCGGTGGCCACGCACACGGCCAAGCGCGTCTTCGGCGACCGCATCCGCTACGCCAACGTGCCCTACGAGGCGCTGGAGGGCGTGGACGCGCTCTTTGTCGTCACCGAGTGGAACGAGTTCCGCCACCCGGACTTCGAGCGCATGAAGTCGCTGATGAAGTCGCCGGTCATCTTCGATGGCCGCAACGTGTTCGACCCGGTGCGCATCCGCGAGCTGGGCTTCACGTACTACGGCATCGGCCGCCGGTGAGCCGAGGCGGTTCGCTCGAGGCCCTGACGGGGCTGCGCTTCTTCGCGGCCCTGCATGTCGTGCTGTTCCACTTCGCGCGCCCGGCCCTGGAGCCGGCGCCGGAGTGGCTGCGGAACTTCATCGGCGCGGGCTACTCCGCCGTGGGCGTCTTCTTCGTCCTGTCCGGCTTCGTCCTCGCCTGGAACTACCTGGACGTCGACGGACGGATGGAGACGGGGACGCGCGCCTTCCTGGCCGCTCGCGTGGCCCGCGTCTATCCCGTCTATCTGCTGACCTTCCTCCTGTCCGCGCCGCCCACGGTGCTGGCGTCGGTGACGGACAACGGCTGGAAGCTCGCCGCCGTGAAGCTCACGGTGGGCGCGGTGGCCACGCTGGCGCTGGTGCAGGCGTGGGTGCCTCGGCTGGCGCTGTACTGGAATCCCCCCGGCTGGTCCGTGGCGGTGGAGGGGTTCTTCTATGCCGTCTTCCCCCGGCTCGCGCGGTGGCTGCCCACGCTGCGTCCCTCCCGGCTGCCCGTGTTGATGGGTGCCATCTGGGTGCTGGGGCTGGTGCCGCCGGTGCTCTACGTCGTGCTGCGGCCGGATGGGCCGGGCACGCTGGACGCGCACTCGGGCGGGCTGTGGCTGTCGGTGATGAAGTTCACCCCACTGGCGCGGCTGCCGGAGTTCCTCTTCGGGGTGCTCCTGGGCTGGTGCTTCGTGCGCGAGCGCGCGGCGGGTGGGGCGAAGGGCTCGGGCGTGGTGCTGGCCTCGCTGGGCGCGGCGCTGTTGGTGGCTGCCGGCGCGGCGGGGGAGCGGATTCCCTACCCGCTGATGCACAACGCGCTGCTGGCGCCCGCGTCGGGGCTCCTGGTGTACGGGCTGGCGCGTGGGGGAGGGTGGCTCGGCTGGGGGCTGTCACGCCCGCTGGTGGTGCACCTGGGGGCGGCGAGCTACGCGCTGTACCTGCTCCAGTACCCGGCGGGCGAGGCGGCCATGAAGCTGGAGCGCGTGCTGTCGCCCTGGGTGGACCTGAACACGCCGCTGGGCTGGTTGGGCTCGGTGCTGCTGTTGGCGGTGCCGGCGTCCGTGCTGGTGCACCGGTACGTCGAGACGCCGCTTCGCTCCCGGGTGCGCAAGGCGCTTCAGCTCTGGGTGGACGCGGACGGTGCTGGCGCGACGAGGCCCGTGGTGCCGGGGGCCTGAGCCGCCCGAGTCAGTCGATGCCGCCCTCACGGGCGATGCCGCACTCGCGCTTGCCCTCGGGGGTTTCAATCTTCTTGCAGTCGCAGCCCGCGAGCTTCTCCTCGCAGATGACCTCGTCCTCGGGCGTGGGCTCCACGCGGCTCTCTTCCTGAGCGGCGTCCTGGAGGCACAGCTCCTTCTCCACCGAGTTGATGGAGCAGTCGCACAGCTTCTCGGACAGCTCGCGGCAGGCCCCCTTGCAGCCGGTGAGTCCGGACAGGGTGGAGCAGAGGAGGGCGGCGGTGAGGAGGAAGCGGCGCATGGGTGCGGCGAACATGCCAGAAGGTCTTCCGGATGCAAGCCAACTCCGGGCCCGGGCGTGCATGAATGGATGCCGGGCGGGCCCGCTCGCTCGCCCCGGGTGGTGTGCACGGTGGGGCTGGCGAGCCTGGGGTCCTTGTGTCCCTGGGGCGGGGTGGCTTTCAACGCCCGACAGTCACGGGGCTGAACTGAAGCAGGGTGCACCAGGTCACTCGGGGAGTGCGCCGCTCCGAGGCGGCTCCCCGCGTGCGGGCCTCGATTCACGGGGCCACGAAGCCCTCCCCCAGGGGGCATCTGCCCGGGACTCGCGGCGCGTGGGCCCACGGGCTCCGAGCCTGCCGGCTCTGTCAGCCACCAGGCAGGGGGAACATGGGCCGGAAAGAAGAGGCCTCCGAAGCCCGTGTCATACTCACCGCCCTTCGCCCCGAATGGCCTCCTCGCATCGCAGCTGCTCCCGGTACACCCGGCTCGCCGAAGTGGCCCTGGCCGCGCTCGTCGTGGTGTGTCCGCTGGCGCTCGGCGGCGCGGCGCGGTGGGTGTCCTGGCCCCTGATGGGGCTCGCGGGCGCGGCGGCGTTGCTGGCGGGAATCGGAGCCCGTCGCCAGGGCCAGTCGCCGCGCTTCCCCCTGCTGGCCGTGCCCCTGGCGGCGAGCGTGGTGCTGTGCGCGGTGCAGCTCGTTCCGCTGCCGCAGGGTGTGCTGCGGGTGCTGAGTCCAGAGTCCGCCGCGCTGCGCGAGTTCGCGCTGGAGCCGCTGGGCCTCACGGGGGCCCGGCCCGTGTCGCTGGACCCCTCGGCCACGTGGCGCGAGCTGTCCAAGCACCTCGCCTATCTGCTGACCTTCCTCGCCGCCGTCCAGGTGTGTCGGGCCCGGGACAGCCGTCGGCGCCTGCTCGCGGTGGTGGCCTTCAGCGGCGCGGCGGTCGTCGTGGTCGGCCTGGGCCATGGGCTGTTCGGCGTGCACTCCCTCTTCGGGCTGCGGCCCTGGGTGCATGCGCGTCCCACGCTGGTGACGTTCTTCGCCAACCCCAACCACCTCGCGGGCTTTCTGGGGCTTACGGCCTCGGTGGGCGTGGGGCTGGCCCTCACCACGCGTCCCCGCTCGAAGGCGCTGCCCTTCGCGTTGGCGGCGGGGGCCAGTGGCCTGGGTGTCGTGCTGTCTCTGTCGCGCGGTGGCATCGTCTTCTTCCTCTTCGGCCAGGCGCTGTTGATGCTGTGGCTGGTGCGTCAGCGCCGCGAGGGAGGAGCGCCTCGATGGGCCCGAAGCACCGCCGCCCTGCTGGGCCTGCTGGCGGTGCTGGCGGTGGGCGCGTACGTCGCGGCGGACCAGCTCTGGGCCGAGGCGCGCTCCGCCGACAGCCTGGAGAAGCTGGGCCAGTCCAAGGTGTCGCTGTGGCCGATGATGGCTCGGGCCGCGCTGGAGTTCCCCGTGCTGGGCATGGGGCGCGGCGCCTTCGAGGCGGCCTTCCCCCGCTACCAGTCCGAGCCCAACCCGAACACGCTCACGCATCCCGAGAACGTGGTGCTCCAGGCCGCGACGGAGCTGGGGCTCCCGGGGCTGTTGCTGCTGGCCGTGGCCGTCTGGGGCTTCGTGCGGCTGTTGCGTCGCGAGGACCTGGACGCGCTGGAGCTGGCGGTGCTGTCAGGCGTGGCCGCGCTCGGACTGCACAACCTCTTCGACTTCAGTTGGGAGCTTCCGGCCTGCGCGGTGGCCACGCTGCTCGTGCTGGGCGCGGTGGCCCGTCCTCGCGAGCGCGGAAAGGCCACGGAGGGTGCTCAGGTCAGCCTGACGCCCTCGCCGGTGTTGCTGGGCGCGGCCACCGGGCTGACGGGCGTGGGGCTGCTGGCGCTCGTGCCGGGGGCGCATCGTCTCGTTGACGCGGAGGCGGAGCTGGCGGCGCTCGTCGCCACTCGGGGACCCGTGGACGCGGTGCATGCGAAGGGCCTGGAGCTCATCGACCGTCATCCCTCCGACTACCTGCTGTATCGACTGGTGGCCTCGGCCCACGCCTCGCGTGGCGGTGAAGGCGCGGGAGACACGCTGGCCTTCGTCAATCGCGCGCTGTACCTGGCGCCTCGGGACGCGGTGTCGCACCGGGTGGCGGGGCGCGCGCTGCTGTCCCTGGGGCGACGCTCGCAAGGCTTCCTGGAGTACCGGCTGGCGCATGAGGCCGGAGACATGGGCGCGCTCCTGGGCGAAGCAGTACGGCGGGCGCACACGGTGGAGGACCTGTCGTCGATGACGCCGGCCTCGGCCGAGGTCGCGGGCCGCCTCATCGACTCGCTGAGCAACACACCCGGACGGCAGGAGCTGGCGCTGGCCTACAGCGCCTGGGCTCGCGAGCACTTCGAGGGACTGCCCGGCGTGACGGAGCTCTGGGCGCGCGAGGCTCGCCTGCGACTGCAGCGCAAGGAGCTGCCAGAAGCGGAGGCCGCTTGCGTGGAGGTCGAGCGTCGCGAGCCGGAGCGACTGGACACCGCGCTGCTGCGCGCCGAGGTGCTCAAGGGCCGAGGCGAGCGTGACGCCTCGCTCGGAGCCGTGGAGGCGCTGCGGGTCCGTCACCCGGCCAATGTGGAGCTGGCCTTCACCCTGGCCTCCTGGCAGATGGAGGCGGGGCTGACGCGGCGGGCTCGCGAGACGCTCCAGTCAGTGGGCGGCCTCATCTCCGACTACCGCCAGCGGGCGCTGCTGCTGTCGATGGAAGCGGAGGGCCTGGAGCGCGAGGGCCTGCTGTCGCGCGCCGTCGAGCGACGACAGACGGCGGCGCGATTGGTGCCGAGCCCGGACGCGTACTTCGCGGTGGCGCGGTTGCAGGAGACGCTGCGTCGCTATGACGCCGCGGCGCGCTCGGTGCGCGAGGGCCTGGGCCTGTTGCCGCCCGACTCCCGCGAGGCCGCGCGGGCGTGGGTGTCGCGCCTGGAGTCCGCCGAGAAGGCCCGGGTGGACACGCGTCGCAAGGAGCTGATGAACGACCCGAGGGCGCAGGAGCTGGAGCACCTGTTGGGCGGCCCGAGAGAGCCGCCCGTGGAGCCCTAGCGCCCGCGGACATCGGGTCAGGCGGGCATCGGTGCTTCCTGCTCCATGAACAGCGGAGTGATGGGAACCACTGACGGGACGGGTTGCTGCAGCCCCTCGTGGATGAACGAGGCCACCAGTGGCCACTCCAGCGTGGCGAAGTCCTGGAAGCGCATCTCCAGGGCCTCCTCGTGGGAGCCCGCGCGGAAGAGCAGGTGCTCCGTCAGGCTGAGCGTCTCGTCCACCGCCACCGGCAGCCCATACAGTTCGCCGAAGGGCGGTTCGGCCCCCAGCTCGCAGTCCGGGAAGTGGTCGGAGAACTCCCGCTCCGTGGCGAGCCTCGCCGTGCGACAGCCCAGAAGCTCGCGGACCCGCGCCAGATTCACGGTGCCCGCCGCGGGCACGACGAATATCCACGGTTGTCGGTCCGCCATGACGATGACGGACTTGGCCACGCGCCAACCCGAGACATGGAGTGCCTCCGCCAGCTCCTGTGCCGTGACGGCGCGCGGGTGCCAGTAGCGCTCATAGAAGACGCGGCTGCGTTGCAGATAGTGCTGGATGGATGCCGGAATCACGGGGCGTCACCTCCTTGATGGAAAGGTGCTCACCCCGACGGTTCCGACCACCACACCCCGCGCCCCTCGATACCGGGGCCATCCGCCGGGCGCCCGCCGCCCCGTCACTGGGGCAGGCGAGCGGGCTGACGCTGCTCACTGCTGGAAGTCGTAGACGCTTCCCAGCTTGAGGATGCGGGTCAGCTCATCCAGCGCCGTCATGGTCTCGCGCGCGAGGTGAGGGTCCTGCAAGTCGCGAGGCCGCAGCACCTCGCGGTAGTGCCGGCGCACCCACGCGGCCAGGGACTCGTGCAGGGCCGGCGTGTAGAAGACGTCGGCGTCGATGGCCCGGCGCTCGGTGTCCGTGAGCCACACGCGCTGGCGCAGGCACGCGGGGCCTCCGCCGTTGTTCATGGACTGGCGCACGTCCAGGTAGTGCACGGCCTTCACCGGCGTGTCCTCGGCGAGGATGCGCTCCAGGAAGCCGCGCGCGGCGGGCGTCTCGCGGCTCTCCACCGGGGCGACAATGGCCATCGTCCCATCCGGCAGCGTCAGTACCTGCGAGTTGAACGGGTACGCCTTCACCGCGTCCTTGGGCGGAAGCTCCGCGCTGCTGGCCACCACCGCGCGGAAGTCCGGACCCAGCTTCTCGCGCAGCACCTGGAGCAGGCCCGGGTAATCCACGAAGGCCAGCTCATGCAGCATGAGGAAGCGCTCGTTGCCCACCGCGAGCACGTCCGTGTGGAAGGCGCCCGCGTCGATGCCCTCCGGGTGCTGCTGCGGGAAGAGCACGCAGCGCGAGTCGAGCTGGTGCAGCCGGGCCAGGGCCTGGCTTGCCTCCAGCGTCTGCCGGGCGGGGAAGCGCTTGGGACCGGCGACGTCCTGCCACGCGCTGCGACCCCAGGCGAGCAGGTGCACGCCCGGGTGGCCCGGGGTGGCCAGCCGTGTGTGGTTGGCCGCGCCCTCGTCCGCGAAGTGGCTGCCGGGCGGCAACGGGGCGTGCACCGCGAAGTGCTTCTCGTTGGCGAAGATGGAGCGCAGCACCGAGTGCGTCGTGTCCGCCTCCAGCGCGCGGTGGAACATCTGCGACAGGTTGGCGGGCGTCAGGTGCACGCGGCCGTCAACGGTGTCCGTGCTGGGGGCCACGGTGGCGGCGTTGGCCGTCCACATGGAGGAGGCGCTGGAGGTGAGTCGCAGCAGGTGCTCGCCCTCGCGCGCGGCGCGGGTGATGACCTCCTCGTCCGTGCCGGTGAAGCCCAGGGCCCGCAGGGCGCGCAGCGAGGGGCGCGGCTGGGGAGGCAGCACCGCCTGCCCGACGCCCAGGCTGGAGACGAAGCGCATCTTCTCCAGGCCCTGGAGCGCGGCCTCGCGGGGATGGCTCGGCTCTCCGACGTGGCTCTGCGACGCCAGGTTACCGGGCGACAGGCCAGCATAGTTGTGGGTAGGACCGACGAGCCCGTCGAAGTTGTATTCGCGCATGGGGTATGGAGCGACTGTGGAGCATCCCCCCTTAGCAAAGCGCCTGAAACGTTTCCTCCGGTACCTGCTCATCCGGAGCGTCCTGTTGTGCCTTCAACCCCTCCCGCTGGGTTGGGCGCGCTCCCTGGGCTTCCGCCTGGGCGGACTTGCCTACACGCTGGCCGGTGGGGAGCGCCGCAAGGCCTTGAAGTCGCTGGCCGTGGCCTTCCCGGAGAAGTCCGACGCGGAGCGGCAGGCCCTGGGCCGCGCCTCCTTCCGGCACCTGGGCGCCGCCGCGCTGGAGGTGGCCTGCACGGGCGCCCTGGACCGGGGGCTGGAGCAACTCGTGGCCTGGCCCGAGGCCGACCGGGCCGTGCTGGACGCGGCGCTGGCGCGCGGCAAGGGCGTGGTCTTCATCTCCGGCCACGTGGGCAACTGGGAGCTGCTCGCCCGCCGTGTGTCGCGCGCGGGCTACCCCTGCCAGAGCATCGCGAAGGAGACCACCGACCCCCGGCTCACCGCGCTGGTGGAGCGCTTCCGGGCGCGGGGTGGGGTGCGCAGCATCTGGCGCGGCCAGGAGGGGGCGGCGCGGGCCATGCTGCGCGCGCTGCGGGCCGGCGAGATTCTGGGCCTGCTCATCGACCAGGACACCAAGGTGCAGTCGCTCTTCGTGCCCTTCTTCGGGGAGCTGGCGGCCACGCCTCGCGCCGCGGCGGACCTGGCGGTGCGCACGGGCGCGGCGGTGGTGACGGGCTTCTGCCACCGCGTGGAGGGCGGGGGCTACCGGCTGTCGATGGAGGAGGTGCCCGTGCCCGTCAGCGAGGACCGCGAAGTGGCGGCGCTGGCGCTCACCCAGGCCCTGTCCGCGCGAATCGAGGCGGCCATCCGGCGCACCCCCGAGCAGTGGGTGTGGATGCACCAGCGCTGGAAGACGCGCCCTCCCGTGGCCTCCGAACCCGTGCTCGTCGAGGCGGCGCACGCCACCGCCCGGTGATAGAACGCCCCCGTGCCGCGCCTGTCCGTCCGACTCCTCGCCGCCTGCCTGCTCGTCGCGGCCTGCTCCCCGCGTCGCCAGACGGAGGGGCCCCCGCAGCAGCCTCCGCCCCAGGTGGTGCTCCATGGCGCGCGCCTGATGTCCTACGAGGGCGAGCGCCTCACGCTGTCGGGTGAGGCCGAGCAGCTCACCTACCAGCGCGCGGGAGGCGACGTGCAGGCCACCAACGCCACGCTGCGCATGCCTCCGGGCACCACGGAGGAGGGCATGTCGGTGGGCACGTCGGCGGGCATGGACATCAGCGCTCCGAATATGGAGGGCAGCCTCGCGTCCAAGCAGCTGGTGGCTTCGGGGGGCGTCGTCGTCCGCACGGGTGAGGGGATGGTGGTGAACACGCCCCGGTTGACCTACGACGCCGTCCAGAAGGGCGCGCATGGCAACGAGGGCGTGCAGGTGCGAGGGCCGGCGTACCGACTGCGGGCGGACCGTTTCTCACTGTCCTTCCCGGATGAGACATTCAACTTCGAAGGCTCGGTGGAGACCGTGCTGGGAGCGGCTGAGCGTGATTGAGTTCCTCGTGATGGCGTTCTTCGTGGCGCAGCCCCTGCCCGCCGTCGCCGCCACGCCCGTGGATGGCGGGACGCCGCCCGTCAGCGCGGACGCAGGCACCCCGGCGGCCAGCTCGAGCCCGCTGGGGCCGGTGGACCTGAAGGAGCCGGTGCAAATCAACGCCGACCTCATCGAGGGCGGCAAGTCGCAGGCGACGCTCACCGGCAACGTGAAGGTGAAGCACCGCACCCTGGATTTGAAGTGCGACCGGATGATTGCCTACTTCGCCTCGACGCGCGTGGTGACGCGCGTGGTGTGCACCGGCGGCGTGAACGCGGTGGACGGCGACCGCATGGCCCGGGGCGAGCGCGCCGAGTACGACGTGGCCAGCGGAGTCCTCGTCGTCACGGGCACGCCCGAGGCGCGTCAGGGGACGACGTACATGCGTGGGACGAAGGTGCGCCTCACGTTGGGTAGCGAGCGACTCGACGTGGAGAACGCCGTCATCATCTTCGAGTCCCCCCCGTCGGCCCCCGCGCCCGGCAAGAAGAAGGGCACGCCCGCTCGCACGACGCCCGCGCAGCCGCAGGAGGCCGCCCCACGATGAGCGACGGCAAGCTGCACGCCGATGGCCTGAAGAAGGCCTACCGCGGTCGCCAGGTCGTCAACGGCGTCTCCTTCACCGTGGCCCCGGGCGAAGTGGTGGGCCTCTTGGGCCCCAACGGCGCCGGCAAGACGACGAGCTTCAACATGGTGGTGGGCCTGGTGACGCCCGACGCGGGCCGCGTGCGTATCGGCGACGAGGACCTCACGCACCTGCCCATGCACCGCCGCGCTCGCAAGGGCGTGGGCTACCTGCCCCAGGAAGCCTCCGTCTTCCGCAAGCTCACCGTGCGCGACAACTTCCTGTCCGTGCTGGAGCTCCAGAAGGGCATGGACAAGCGCGCCCGCGAGACGCGCGCCACCGCCATCCTGGAGGAGTTCGGCCTCACCCACGTCGCCGAATCCCTGGGCGGCACCCTCTCCGGTGGCGAGCGCCGCCGCGCGGAGATTGCCCGGAGCCTGTTGCCCCAGCCGCGCTTCATCCTCTTCGACGAGCCCTTCGCCGGCGTGGACCCCATCAACGTGGGCGACCTCCAGCGCCAGATCTTCCTGCTCCGCGAGCGTGGACTGGGCGTCCTCATCACCGACCACAACGTCCAGGACACCCTGGGCATCTGCGACCGCGCCTACATCATCACACAAGGGCAGATCCTCGAAGAGGGGACGCCCGCCGAGATTGCCGCCTCTCCCCGGGCCCGAGCCGTCTACCTGGGAGAACGGTTCCGCCTCCAGCAGCCCTTGTGAGGACGACTGGCCTTCGGCCAACCGAATGCATAGACTGCGTTGGCCTCGCTTTTGCGTCGTCCGGTCAACACGGCCGAATCACGCCCAGTGCGTGTAAGCTGTTGGTTTCCTTGTGGAATTTTGAATATGCAAGCAAGGGACCACGATTGCACCACTAGACGGCGTCAGGGTGCCTTGTTACGTTGGCACGGTCTTTGATTGGTCCCGCGTTGTGTAGGGGCTGAATCACTCGGGGAGACCCTGTCTCATGGCGATGGAACTCAAACAAAGCCTGAAGCTTGCGCAGCAGCTGGTGATGACGCCCCAGCTCCAGCAGGCCATCAAGCTGCTTCAGCTCTCCCGCATGGAGCTGCTGGAGCAGGTCCGCGAGGAGATGGATCAGAATCCACTCCTGGAGCAGCCGGACGAGCAGGCACCGGGCGACGTGGGGGACAAGGAGCCCGGGGAAGCGTCGCTGGAGGCGGACAATGTCGAGATGCCCCGCGACGGGGACATGCCGGCGGCCACGAGCGACACGGCCACGGAGTTCAAGGCGGACGGCGACGGCCCCCCGGAAATCGACTGGGAGGCGTACCTCAACAGCTACCAGTTCAACGAGCAGACCACCGCCTCCAACAAGGGGAACGTGGCCACGGACGACCTGCCGTCGTTCGAGGCCAACCTCGTCAAGAAGGAGGACCTGGTCGACCACCTCCAGGAGCAGCTCGGCACGCTGCGCCTGAACGACGCCGAGCGCCGCGTCGCCATGCTCATCCTCGGCAACCTGGATGACGACGGCTACCTGAAGCTGCCGGACGTGGAGGGCGACCCGCTCATCCGCCTGTGCAACGAGGCGGACGTGCCCATGCACGTGGCCGAGCGCACCCTGCGGCGCATCCAGATGCTGGAGCCCCGCGGCTGCGGCGCGCGCGACCTGCAGGAGTGCCTGCTCATCCAGTTGCAGGGGATGAAGGAGCCGCAGGCGCCGCTCCTGGGCCTCATCATCAAGCGGCACATGAAGTACCTGGAGAGCAAGAACCTGCCCGCCATCGCCAAGGACCTGAAGGTTACCTTGGAAGAGGTGGTGGAGGCGGTGAAGCTGCTCCCCAAGCTGGACCCGAAGCCGGGACGCAACTTCAGCGGCGACGACGCGCAGTACATCACCGCCGATGTCTTCGTCTACAAGATGGGGGACGAGTACACGGTGGTGCTCAACGACGACGGCCTGTCCAAGCTGCGCATCTCCGGCACCTACCGGAACGCGCTGAAGACGGGCGCGGTGGGCCCTGGCCAGACGAAGGACTTCATCCAGGACAAGCTGCGCAGCGCGGTGTGGCTCATCCGCTCCATCCACCAGCGGCAGCGGACCATCTACAAAGTCACCGAGAGCATCGTGAAGTTCCAGAAGGACTTCCTGGACAAGGGCATCGCGCACCTGAAGCCGCTCATCCTCCGGGACGTGGCCGAGGACATCGGCATGCACGAGTCCACGGTGAGCCGCGTGACGACGAGCAAGTACGTGCACACGCCGCAGGGCATCTTCGAGCTGAAGTACTTCTTCAACTCGTCCATCTCCCGCGTGTCCGGCGAGGACACCGCGAGCGAGGCGGTGAAGCACCACATCAAGCAGCTCGTGTCGCAGGAGGACGCGCGCAACCCGTACTCGGACCAGAAGATTGTGGAGCTCCTGCGCTCGCAGGGCACCGAAATCGCGCGGCGCACGGTGGCCAAGTACCGCGAGGTGCTGGGCATCCTCCCGAGCAGCAAGCGCAAGCGGTACTACTGAGCCCGTGACAAGTGGCTCTTTCCCCGGGCCTGCCGGGGGATGAGATTCGGGGGCGCCATGAGCGCCCCTTTTTCTTTTCCCTCGGATGCCGACGCCCCCCGCCGGGCGCTCGTGCCCCTCGTCGTTCCGCCCGTCGTCCTGGAGGGGCGCACGGTGCGCCTGGAGCCCATGGCGCTGGAGCACGCCCCGGCCCTGGCCGCGCTGTGCGAGGACGACATCTTCACGCACTTCTCGGTGGTGCTGCGCTCGCTGGAGGACGTGGAGCGCTACATCACCCGGGCGCTCGGCGCGGCGGAGCGGGGCACGGAGCGCCCCTTCGTCATCGTGGAGCGCGAGACGGGTGACGTCGTGGGCACCACCAGCTACCTGGACATCCAGAAAGAGCACCGGACGCTGGAGATTGGCTGGACGTGGCTGGGCCGCCGGGTGTGGCGCACGCGCGTGAACACCGAGGCCAAATATCTGTTGTTGTGCCTGGCCTTCGAGACGCTCGGCGTCATGCGCGTGCAGCTCAAGACGGACCGGCGCAACGCCCGCTCGCGCGCGGCGATTGAACGGATGGGCGCGAAGCTCGAGGGCATCCTCCGCAACCATGTGCTGGTGCGCGGCGGGGTGGTGCGCGACAGCGTGTACTACGGCGTCATCGACACGGAGTGGCCGGAAGTGAAAGCTCGCCTGGAGGGCTTCCTCCAGCAAGCGGGCTAGCAGACAGGCGGGCGTGCGCGGGGGTGGGAAAGGTGACGGCCCGGCGCCGTTCTGCTCCCTGTTGGCCAGGGCGGTGGGTATAGGGTGCGCCTCGTATGCACTCTTCCTCTCGTTTCCCTTTTGGCGCGGTGTCGGGAGTCCTCGTCGCGCTCGGGTTGCTGTCGGGCTGTGGTGACGACTTCACCACGGAGACCGTGGACCTGGCGGGGCTCGCGGACCGCTCGCTCACGTACGCGCACGCGGACGTGGACCTGTTCGAAGTGGAGCAGGCCCCGGGCTCCCACCGCGTCACGGTGACCTTCTCGCAGGCGGATGGAGACCGCTGCACCCGCCTGAACGACGGCGCCACCGCGACGTTCAACGGCCAGGCCATGCAGTTGGAGCAGGGCGGTGTCGATGCCACCGCGGGCCGCGACGTGTGCCTGCCCACGCGGGCCTTCTTCGACTTCGACCCCGATGCCTGGGCGGCGCTGCCTCCCACGGATGCGCGCATCGTCTTCCAGGACGCGAGCGCCACCGTCACCCTCACGATGAAGGAGGGGCAGGCGAAGCGCACCTTCACGGGGACGGCGACGCGACTGCTGCGGGGCCAGACGTACTCGTTCCAGTGGAACCCGACGACCGAGTCGCTCAACGCCGCCGCCGCCACGCTCCTGCCCGAGGGCGGCACCGTCACCGCGGGGATGGCCGTCACGCGCGAGGGCGGGAAAATCACCTTCACCGTTCCCGCGCAGCTGGGCGCGGCCACGCATCTGCTGACCTTGAGCGGCACCGTCCAGGGTGAGGTGACGGAGTGCACGGGCGTGGCCGCCTGCCGAGGCTCCTACTTCCATTCGCAGGAGCAGGTGGTCGCGGTTCAGTAGCCCCGTCCGCAGCCTTCCCGGGCGAGCGGGCGACGCAGGCGCGCCGCGAGGTTCACCGCGTGCCGTTGTCGGAGCCGGACGCGAACTCCATCGTGCGAGGGAACCCTCTCGTGTGATGGAGCGCGCCCATGGCCCAGAAGAACCCGGACCCTCGTGAAGCCGGCCCCAAGCCCCCCTTCCCGGAGCAGACGCAGCCGCACCCGGGCAAGGAAGGCCGGATGGCGCCCGAGCCCGACTACGGCGAGCAGTCCTACAAGGGGCTGGGCCGGCTGACGGACAGGGTGGCGCTCGTCACCGGCGGAGACAGCGGGATTGGCCGCGCGGTGTGCCTGGCCTTCGCGCGCGAGGGCGCGGACGTGGCCCTCTCCTTCCTGGACGAGGGAGACGACGCCCGGCAGGTGAAGCGCGTGGTGGAGGACGCCGGGCGCTCCGCGCTGCTGCTGCCCGGGGACCTGGCGGTGGAGGCACACTGCCGCAAGCTGGTGGAGGAGACGGTGAAGCGCTTCGGGCGCATCGACATCCTCGTCAACAACGCGGCCTTCCAGGGCAAGGCGGTGGAGCGCTTCGAGGAGCTGGATGCCGAGCGCGTCGAGCGGGCCTTCCGGGTCAACATCCTCGCGATGTTCCACCTGGTGCGCTACGCGCTGCCGCACATGAAGTCCGGGGGCACCATCATCAACACGGCGTCCATCCAGGCGTATCAGCCCACGCCCCCCTTGCTCGACTACGCCACCACCAAGGGCGCCATCGTCACCTTCACCAAGGGCCTGGCCCAGCAACTCATCGAGCGGGGCATCCGCGTCAACGCCGTGGCGCCGGGGCCCGTGTGGACGCCGCTCATCCCCCAGTCGTTCGACGGGGAGAAGGTGTCGAAGTTCGGCGAGGACTCGCCCATGGGCCGGCCCGCGCAGCCCGCGGAGCTGGCGCCCTCGTACGTGTTCCTCGCGTCGGACGAGTCGCGCTACGTCAACGCGGAGGTATTGGGCGTGACGGGAGGGAGGCTGCTCGCCTGAGCCCGTGTCTCAGGATACCCGGTGCGTGGCGCGGCGCGTGATACCGGCGCGTGATTCCGAGGGGTTGAAGAGTCTGGTGTCTGGCATCAATGCGGGCCAGCGACGCCGGGTTGTCAGCCCCCGGACGCGGGGTGCGCTCGGGAAGAGGCAACGTGGGGGGACGGGTTGCTTTCCCGAGGTCAGAAGTTTCTGATCTGTCACGCAGCTCCCCTCACCCTAGGAGGCAGCCACGCATGCAGTTCAACATCACCTTCCGTCATTTCGGGGCGTCGGATTCTCTCAAGGAATACGCACGCGAGAAGGTCGAACGGGTGAACAAGCTGTTGGACAGAGCAGGAGAGGCACACGTCGTGCTGTACCTGGAGCGTTACCTCCACCACGCGGACATCACCATTCAGTCGGGCGCCTGGGTGCTGCGTGGGCGGGAGAAGAGCGATGACATGTACGCGTCCATCGACCTGGCGATGGACAAAATCGAGCGCCAGCTGCGCCGCTACCGGGACAAGCTGAAGATGCATCACGGTCGAGATCGCGTCCATCATCGTCAGGACCTGGTGAACAGCCTGAAGGTGCGTCACGCCGTCTTCGAGGTGCCGGACACGGAGGAGCTGGCCGCCATTGCCGCGACGTCCACGGCGGAGTCGTCCACGACGACGAAGGCCACGGACTCCGCCGACACGGCCGCGAGCGCCGCGACGCGCGTGGTGCGCGCCACCCAGCTCACCGTGAAGCAGCTGTCGGTGGACGAGGCGGTGATGCAGATGAACCTGATGAACAACGACTTCTACGTCTTCCACAACGTGGAGTCGGATGCGCTGGGCATCATCTACCGGCGCAAGGATGGCCAGTACGGCCTCATTGAACCCCACGAGCCGCCGGCCCTGGCCGTCGCAGTGGGGACCTGAGTCCGTCCGCCAGTCCGCTGAGGAAGAGTCGCGCTCCGCCACCCCCCTCGAGGAGGCGGAGCGCGAACACCCCCGTCCGGTGTGTGACGGGGGCGTTGCCGTTCCTTCATGGATGCTGTCTCCGGCGCCCGTGGTCGGCCACGCGCACCGGTGTCCCCCCAGTCACCCGGAATGGCGACTGGCGCATCCGTCGCCAAGAACGACGGCGCGCGAAGGGCATATCGGCCGGAAAAAGACGGCGCGCTCCACCCCTCCCCCGGGAGATGGAGCGCGCCCTGGGCGTTGGTCCGCGACATGCGCCCGGCGGCTCGTCAGTAGAACTTCTTGCAAGCGATGCGCTTCTGCTCGTTGCGAGCATCACCCGCCATGCTGGCGACGGTTATCGAGGTCGAGGCCAGGGGCGCGCGCGCGTTGACGAGCGCCAGCGTCATCAGCGCGGCCCGCTCTCCCAGGGGGCGCTGGTGGAGCGTCGCGGGGAAGGCCAGGGTGACGTCCTTCTCCACCGCGCTGCCGCACTCGCGGATGCCCGCCAGGGTGTCTCCCTCGCGCTTCAGCACGTAGGCGCAGGGCCCCACGCGGCCGTGCAGGTACGTGCCGTCCTCGGTGAGGTCCACCGCCAGCCCTCCGAAGGTGCCCCAGACGCGGGTGTCGTCCCCCTCGGCCAGCTCCAGCCGCGTCGCCTGGTGGCCCACGGAGCCGGTCAGCTTCTGGTAGTCCCACTCGAGCGAGACAGGGTTCCTGCGGTAGCGGCCGTGCATGGCGTTGGCGGAGATGCTCAGCGTGGAGCTGGGGCCGGTGATGGCGTCGCCCTGCAGGAGCAGGGACTCCTCGGCGGCATCTCCCAGGGCCATGCCCCTTGGAGACGCGGTGGTGGCGCAGCCGGTGGCCCACACCGAAATCAGGACAAGGCTCGAGCACAGCGTTCGCTTCATGGCGGTCGCTCCCTTTCTGCTTTGATTCGAGGATTCACGGCGGGAAACGGCGGCCCCGAGGCCGCATATCGCTCCCAGGGACGACCGGGGAGGGTGGCCTGGGGGCGACCCAAGGCCCCCCAGTCCCTGATGCGCAGTGAGCGGCCGTGGGGCCAGGACGACAGGCGACCCTTGCGCGAATCGAGGGTGAGGAGTAATTGCCGCCATCTCAGGAGCGCCAGCGCGGGAGCGTCAGTGAGAATCGCCGAGTTCCTCAGCCCCCAAGCCGTCATCGCGGACATGCAGTCGCGGACGAAGCCGGAGGTGTTGCGCGAGCTGAGCGCCACGTTGGTGCGAGCCCACCCCCTGCTTCAGGAAGACCGGCTGGTGGAGGTGCTGCGCGAGCGGGAGAAGCTGGGCAGCACCGGCATCGGCGAGGGCGTGGCCATCCCCCACGGCAAGCTGCAGGGCATGTCGCAGCTCCAGGCGGCCTTCGGTGTGTCCCGGGCGGGCGTGGACTTCGAGGCCATTGACGGCAAGGCCACCCACCTGTTCTTCGCGCTGGTGGCTCCGGAGAACAGCGCGGGCGTGCACCTCAAGGCACTGGCCCGCATCTCCCGCCTCTTCAAGAATCCCCGCTTCCGGGCCTCCATCCTGGAGGCGACCACGGCCGCGGCCATCCACGAGCTCATCATCCAGGAAGACGCACGGCCCTGAGGGGCTGTCCCAACGGGGGGACCCCATGGACGTGGTGTTGCGGCCCATCAACGACCGGTTCTTCCACGAGCAGGTGCTCCCGTTCCTCGCGCGCGCCATGGGCGATGCGACGGGTGCCCTGGAGTCGCTCCTGGAGACGCTGGGTGACGGGCAGGCGCGGATGCTCTGCGAGCGGATGCTGGCCACGGCGGTGCCCGGAGGACTGGGCTCGGTGGACGCGGACCCCTGGTCGGACCTGGTGGACCGGCTCGCCTTCCTCCCGTGGAAGGAAGGCCCCGCGGGCTGGGAGGTGGGCACGCAGCACGCCGGCTACGCGGACGCCTGGGACGAGGCGCTGCACCTGTCGCTGATGCTGGAGGAGCCCCACTACCCGTACTGGGACTCGAAGGGCGCGCGCGAGGTGCGCGACGGCTTCCGCTTCAGGCCCCTGGCGGACATGGGGCTGGCGTCGCTGCTGGCGGGGCACTGGGACCCCTTTCCGGAGTTCCCCCCGGACCGCGTCTTCGTCACCCAGGGCCGGGGCGAGTACTTCCCCACCGAGCGCTTCGCCTTCGCCGACTGGGCCTGGCGCCCGGCCCGCGCGGTGGCGCACTGGCAGGTGAACCTGCCGCGCAAGCTGGAGCGGCTCATGGCCCGCGAGCAGGAGCGCATGAAGCTGCCGTCGCTGCCGGAGAAGGACGAGGTGCTCGGCTACTGGCTGGGCAAGCTGCCTCAGCCTCCGCCGCTGACGGTGGCCTTCTCCGGGCTGGGGCCTCGCGCGGCGAGCTGGATTCGGGAGCTGGGCGCGCTCACCACGCACATCCGCCAGGCGGCGATGGCCAAGCAGGGCCTGGCCGCGCTCGTCACCAAGGGCAGCACCGTCCGGATTTAAGTCGGAGCCGGGGCCGGGCCCGGGCTGTCCAGGAGGAGGGTGACAGGCCCGTCGTTGACGAGCGCCACCTTCATGTCCGCCGCGAAGATGCCGGTGCCCACGGTGAGGCCGCGCTGACGCAAGGCCTCGCAGGCGCGCTCATACAGGGCCTTGGCGGCGACGGGCTCCATGGCATCGATGAAGCTGGGGCGCCGGCCCTTGCGCGTGTCTCCGTAGAGGGTGAACTGGCTGACGACGATGAGCTGACGGGAGGTGTCCTCCAGGGAAAGGTTCATCTTCCCGGCGGCGTCCTCGAAGATTCGAAGCGTGGCGAGTTTCTCCACCATCCACGCCACGTCCGCTTCCGTATCGCCCTTGCCCACGCCCAGGAGCACCAGCAGGCCGGGGCCCATGTCACTCACCCGTTGCCCGTCCACCGTCACCGAGGCCTCCAGCACCCGCTGCACCACCGCTCTCATCGAAGTTTCCTCCACGGCTGTCAGGGGCACCCCTCATGATGCGCCCAGGTGTTATCGGCATCTTGGGCGTTGAGAGGACCGCAGTGAAAAGAAGTCCACATGTGAGGGTCGCCAATTTCCACTTGGCGGTAGAGCGAGCGCCCAACCGTGGACTCCCGCACCCCCTCTCCCTTGCCGTGCTTTCGCGCCCTTCCCCATAATGGCCGCCGACTTCCCCGGAGCGTGCGTGCAGGTTCTTCGAGCCAGACACCTCTTGGCCGCGCTGGCCATCGTTTCCCTGCTGCTTCCCTACGGCGTCCTCGCGGCGCCGCCCACCTCCGCCGAGAAGCGCGCGGACCGCGAAGCCCTGCGGGCCGCGTTGCTCGAGGTATTGCAACGCGCGCCGCTCAAGGTGAGCCGCGTGGGCGTCCACATGCAGAGCCTGGACGACGGCGCGGTGGTGTTCACCCACAACGCGGACGAGCTGCTCAACCCGGCGTCCAACGTGAAGCTCGTCACGTCCGCGGCGGCGCTGGCGACGCTCGGGCCGGAGTTCCGCTACGACACGGAGTTCCTCGTCGAGCCGGAGATGCCGACGGACGGCAAGGTGAAGACGCTCTACGTGCGCGGCAAGGGCGACCCGTCCATGACGACCGAGCGCCTGTGGGGCGTGGTGTCGGAGCTGTGGCACTCGGGCCTGCGCGAGGTGGGGGACATCGTCGTGGACGACTCCTGGTTCGACGCCGAGCGCACGCCGCCCGGGTATGACCAGGAGGACTCGGACCGGGCGTACATGGCGCCCACCGGCGCGCTGAGCCTCAACTGGAACGCGGTGGCCATCTTCCTGCGCCCCGGCGCGAGCCCCGGCGCCAAGGGCACCGTGGAGATGGAGCCCCCCAGTGACTACTTCGTCGTGGACAACCAGCTGTCCACCGGCGCGAAGCGCGCGCGGCGCGTCTCCGTGACATCGGACCCGTCCGGCGCGCAGCAGAAAATCGTGGTGCGTGGACAGGTGCCGCCCGAGCGCGGCGGGGCCGTCAGCGTCTGGAAGAAGATCGACAACCCCCCCATGTACTTCGGCCAGACGCTCAAGCAGCTGTTGAGCACGCGCGGCATGAAGGTGAAGGGCCGGGTGAAGACGGGCCTGACGCCGTCCAAGGCGCGCATGGTGCACGTGGCCCAGTCGGACACGTTCGACGTGCTGCTCAAGCGCCTCAACAAGCTCTCCAGCAACTTCGTCGCCGAACAGCTCCTCAAGACGATGGGCGCGGAGGGGCGCGGCCAGCCGGGCACCTTCACCAAGGGCGTGGAGGTGGTGGAGCAGTTCCTGGAGCGCGACGTGGGCATCTCCCGCGGCACGTACGTGATGAAGAACGGCAGCGGCCTGAATGACGCGAACCGCTTCTCCGCCGCGCAGCTCAACAAGCTCCTGCGCTACATGTACACGCGCTTCCCCTTCGCGCCGGAGTACCTGTCCTCGGTGCCCATCGCCGGCAAGGACGGCACGCTGAAGTACCGCTTCGAGGGCAGCGACGCGGTGGGCAAGCTGCGCGCGAAGACGGGCACGCTGGAGGGCGTCTCCGCGCTGAGCGGCTATGTGACGAGCGCGGGCGGTGAGCGCTTCTCCTTCTCCATGATGGTGAACGACTTCGCCGGCCGCGCGGGGCCCATCGTCGCGGGCCTGGACGCGTTGGGCGCGGCGGTGGCCGCCACGGGCTCCAGCCTGGGGCCCTCCAGCGCGGTGGCCTCCCTGGCGGATGGGGGCAAGCCGTCGGGTGCCATCGACGACGTGGCGGCCCGCATCAAGACGTACCTGGACCTGGGACGGCAGAGGGACCAGCGCAACCTGGGCTTCCTGCGCACGGCGTGGCGCAGCGAGAGGGACCCGGCGGTGCGCGCGGTGCTGGCGGAGAGCCTCTACCAGTCCAACCCGCATGACTACCTGGGGGCGCGCACGCTCCTGGACAGCTACTCGGCGGGCAATGACGTGTACGGCCGGCTGAGGGAAGTGGCGCGGGTGCTGTCCGTGGAGGTGCCCGGCGTCACCAGCATGGTGGAGCTGGCGGCGGGCGGTAACACGGAGGCGCTGGCCCGGGTGCTGGAGCTGGCGGGCGCCACGGGCGTGGATGCCCAGGCGCAGACGGAGATGTCCGTGGCGTTGGGCGAAGTGGCCCGGACGGCGCCGGAGGAGCTCGTGGTGGCGCTGCGCGCGGCGGCTCCGGCGGACCGGGAGTCGTCTTCCACGCTGCTGGCCCGGGCGCTGGTGCAGGCGGGGCAGGCGGACCACCCCTTCTGGAAGTCGCTGCGCCGGCTGCAGGGCGCGGCGGACCCCCAGGTGGCGACGTTCGCCAAGGGGCTGGACTCCACGCTGTCGCAGAAGGTGGCGGAGGCGAAGGCGCCCCGTCCGTCCGAGGGCGGCGCGCCGGTGCAGGTGGTGGCGCCGGCGGGGGGCTCCTCGGCTCCTCCGCCCCCGCGTTCCACGGGCAGTGCCCCTGATGCGTCGCGCACCGCGGAGACGCGT
>Ga0126314_10000035_pt1 | contig 86320 bp, 66 predicted proteins | sample Plot105B_FD_92535 | JGI IMG/M metagenome (GOLD analysis project Ga0126314, IMG submission 92535) | Serpentine soil microbial communities from UC McLaughlin Reserve, CA, USA - Plot105B | ecosystem: Environmental > Terrestrial > Soil > Grasslands | place: USA: UC McLaughlin Reserve, Lake County... | reverse complement strand
GGCGCGGGCGGACGGCTACCAGGTGACCTCGTCGATTCAGATGGGGAGCGTGCCGGTGCAGCGGGAAATCTCGTTCCGCAACGCGCGGCCGGTGCTGCGCGCGCCGGTGGCGTGGCGGGGCACGCAGGCGCTGCGCAACGCGCTGCCGGGCGAGACGGTGCGGCTGACGGCGCTGGCGAGTGACCCGGATGGGGACGCGCTGACGTGGAGCTGGGTGGCGTCCGCGGGCGCGGGCGTGGTGTCGGCGCAGCCGGGCTCGGACGTGCTGTGGACGCTGCCGTCGACGCAGGGGCGCTACAGCGTCTGGGCGGTGGTCTCCGACGGCCGTGGCGGCGTGGCGACGAGCGAGGTGCGCGTGAGCACGCAGGGCCCGGTGGCGTACTTCGGCGGCCAGGTGTTGACGGCGGCAGGTCAGCCCGTGGTCGGCGCGCGGGTGTCGGTGGGGAACATGGAGACCTTCACCAACGCGCGGGGCGGCTTCCAGCTCACGGTGGCGGAGTCGGCGCGGTACGTGCTCAACGTGCGCGCCACCGGCTTCCAGCTCCTGTCGCGCATCCTGCTGAACGAGGCGCCGGAGGGGCAGTACCGCCTGGTGTCCGCGCAGCGCTTCACGGTGAACCCCCAGGAGACGATGACGCTGTCGGCGCGCTCGCAGTCGGGCGACCAGCGTCCGGTGCTGCTCACGCTCCAGGCCAACTCGCTGGTGGACGCGGAAGGCAACGCGGCGGACCAGCCGCTCACGGCGTGGCTTGCGCCCGTGAATCTGGCGGACCCGCAGGGCCGCATGCCCGGAGACCTGTCCGCGGTGGACCGCGAGGGCAACGTGGTGACGCTGACGAGCTTCGGTGCGCTGGACGTCAACATCTTCGATGACCAGGGCCGCCGCTTCAACCTGCGCAAGGAGTCGCCCGCGCAGGTGTCCTTCCCCGTGGACCCCAGGCAGGCGCAGCAGCCTGCCGGCACGCCCGCGTCCATGCCGCTGTGGTTCTACGACGAGGGCAAGGGCGTGTGGAGCGAGGAGGGCACGCTGTTCCTGCAGGGGGACTCCTACGTCGGCGCGGTGCCGCACTTCTCCGTGTTCAACGCGGACATCGTCTCCACGGGCGCGGACTGCATGCGCGTGCACATCGACACCGCGCGCCTGCCGGTGCCGCTGTCGGTGCGCATCACCATCCCCGCCGGCCCCACGGTGTACACCACCACCCTGGACGCGGCGCTCAACGCCATCACCCGGCTGCCCGCCAGCACCGTCATCAAAATCGAGGTGCTCGACTCCAACGGGCTGGTCATCAGCACCGCCACGCAGAACCCGACCACGGGGCCCGGCAACGTGAACACCAACGCAATCACGGTGCCCTATCCGTACACCGTCTGCACGTCGGACGTGACGCTGACGCTGGGCGTGCCCACCGCCAGCAACTTCCTCAACTACTACGGCAACGGCTCCGCCGTGGACGCGGCGGCCTACTACGCGAAAATCGACCCGAGCAGCGCGAAGCTGACGCTGGCCACGTGGAAGACGCTCAACGGCTTTGGCGCGGACGACGCCGCGGCCTACTACTTCAACAATGGTGATTTGGGCTTCGGGCGCAGCATGCACATGAAGCGCTCGGGGACGAACCGGGCCTTCTTCGTGACGAACCACGCCAGCGTGGACTTCGCCACCGCCGGCGTGGCGCCCATCGCCACGGTGGCCATGGAGTACAGCCCGCACCCGACGCTGCCGGGAGCGCAGTACACCAAGTTCTACGTCTTCGACGCCGCGGGCAACCGCGTGGACCGCGCGGACCTGGATGGCAACGGCGACAAGTTCGTGCCCCACCTGTGCAACGTCTGTCACGGCGGAGACGCGTTCTCCACGGACCCGCGCGGAGACCTCAACGCGCGCTTCATCCCGTTCGACCTGGAGAGCTACCGCTACTCCACCATCGAGTCACCGCCCGTCAGCGGCATCTTCCCGTTCTCCCGCGCGAGCCAGGAGGCGCAGTTCAAGGAGCTGAACAAGGCGGTGCTGGAGACCAACGTGACGACCACCGTCCAGGAGCTGGTGCAGGGCTGGTACGGCGGGGCCGGGCTGCCCGCCGCGACGCAGAACTCCACCTATGTGCAGCCCAACTGGGCCGCGGCCGGGAAGAGCAACGAGTACCTCCAGGTGCAGGCGCCGTCCTGCCGCGCCTGCCACAGCACGCGTGAGAACCAGCTGAGCTGGCGGTACTGGAGCCTGGCGGGCGTCAACAACGACTTCCAGGAGCGAGGCAGCATCTACTTCGCGGTGTGCTCGTCCCGAATCATGCCCCACGCCAAGCGCACGTATCAGAACTTCTGGCTGAGCACGACGCCGCACCAGCCCAACGTCCTGGCCAACGCGGGCATCTCCGGATGGACGCCCGCCGACCCGTGCCCGCTGTAGAGCACGGTTGAGCTGAGAAGAACCCGACACCGCCTCCGGGGGTTGCACCCTGGGGGCGGTGCGCGGGGCGGCTGGGGCAGGGCGCGACGGCGAAGCTGTCCCCGACGGCGGGGCGCCCGGGGTGTTCCGTAGCGGACGCCCGGCGCCGAGGGTGCGGTGGAAGGCTCCGGGATTCTCTCGCCTTGAGTGCGCTGTTGCACCCTGGTATCCGCGAACCCCCACCCGCTCCAGAGCAGGAAGCCCCCAGATGGCCCAGAATTTCATCTTCACGATGCAGGACCTGCGCAAGGTCAAGAACAGCAAGGAGATCCTCAAGGGCATCTACCTGTCGTTCTTCCCGGGCGCGAAGATTGGCGTCATCGGTCCGAACGGCTCCGGCAAGTCGACGCTGCTGCGCATCATGGCCGGCGTGGACACGGAGTTCTTCGGCATCGCGAAGCCGGACCCCACGGCCAAGGTGGGCTATCTGGCGCAGGAGCCGCAGCTCGACACCTCGCTGGACGTGAAGGGGAACGTGGAGCTGGGGCTGAAGGAGATTCGCGCCTCGCTGGACCGCTTCAACGAGGTGAGCGCGAAGTTCGCCGAGCCCATGAGCGACGCGGAGATGGAGAAGCTGCTCGCCGAGCAGGGCCGGCTCCAGGACGCCATCGACGCGGCGAACGGGTGGGAGCTGGACCGCACGATTGAGATGGCCATGGACGCGCTGCGCCTGCCCCCGGGCGACGCGGACGTGACGAAGCTGTCCGGCGGCGAGAAGCGCCGCGTGGCGCTGTGCCGCATCCTGCTGGAGAAGCCGGACCTGCTGCTGCTCGACGAGCCCACCAACCACCTGGACGCGGAGAGCGTCGCGTGGCTGGAGGTGGCGCTCAAGGAGTACAAGGGCACCATCGTCTGCATCACCCACGACCGGTACTTCCTGGACAACGCGGCCGAGTGGATCCTGGAGCTGGACCGCGGCGAGGGCGTGCCCTGGAAGGGCAACTACTCCAGCTGGCTGGAGCAGAAGCAGAAGCGGCTGGAGCTGGAGGAGAAGTCGGAGAGCCAGCGGCAGAAGACGCTCAAGCGCGAGCTGGAGTGGGTGCGCCAGTCGCCCAAGGCCCGTCAGGCCAAGAGCAAGGCGCGCATCTCCGCGTACGAGGAGATGCTCAACCAGACGCAGGACAAGCGCGAGGCCACGGGCGAGGTCATCATCCCCCCCGGTCCCCGCCTGGGCGGCCTGGTGGTGGAGGCCAAGGGGCTGCGCAAGGCGTACGGTGACCGGCTGCTCATCGACGACCTGAACTTCAAGCTGCCCCCGGGCGGAATCGTGGGTGTCATCGGCCCCAACGGCGCGGGCAAGACGACGCTGTTCCGGATGATGACGGGCACGGAGAAGCCGGACGCGGGCGAGCTGAAGATTGGCGAGACGGTGGTGATGGCCTACGTGGACCAGAGCCGCGACGCGCTCAACGGCGACAACAGCGTGTTCCAGGAGGTCAGCGGCGGGCTGGACCACCTGGACCTGGGCCGCGCGGGGCAGGTTCCCAGCCGCGCGTACCTGGCGGGCTTCGCCTTCAAGGGACAGGACCAGCAGAAGCGCGTGAAGGACCTCTCCGGCGGCGAGCGCAACCGCGTGCACCTGGCGAAGATGCTCAAGAGCGGCGGCAACCTGCTGCTGCTCGACGAGCCCACCAACGATTTGGACGTGGAGACGCTGCGCAGCCTGGAGGACTCGCTCCTGAGCTTCGCGGGCTGCGCGGTGGTCATCAGCCACGACCGCTGGTTCCTGGACCGCATCGCCACGCACATCCTCGCCTTCGAGGGCGACAGCAAGGCCTTCTTCTTCGAGGGCAACTTCCAGGACTACGAGGCGGACAAGAAGAAGCGCCTGGGCCCCGATGCCCTGGAGCCGCACCGCATCCGCTACCGCCCCATTTCAAAGAACTAGGCAGACAGGAATTTCTCCGCTCTCTCCAGGAGGGAGCGGAGGCCCCGGTTTCCAGGGGTTGATGAAGGTTCACGGAGGGTTCTACCGTTGGGGGATGAACCTTCTTCGACAGAGCTGGCTGTGGAGTGGATTGCTGGGCGTGGTGCTGGGCCTGGCGGCGTGCAACGCCGGTGACGTGAGCAGCGAGGAGGAGGGCGCGCTGGGGACGTCCGAGGCCGCGCTCTGCACCGTCGAGCAGACGTGTCCGAGCGGTACGCCGGTGACGTGCTCCTCTCCGACGACCGGCTGTGCTTCGGGTGCTGACAATGGGGGCTGGGTGGAGTGCGACGGCGTGCGCACCTACTGTCCGCCTGCGTGTACGTGCGGCACGACGCGCTACACGGCGACCCGGTCCGGTGAAGGGATTACCTGCGGCGCCGCGATGACCCAGGCGCGCACCCTGCTGGCCTCCACCGTGGCCGCGCGGTGCCCGGCGGGGGGCTGCAACAGCTCCGACGTCCTCGGTGACTGCATCCCGCTCGGCCCCAACCGCACGGACGGCTTCCGCGCGAGCGTCACCCGCACCTACTCCTGCAAGGAGCCCGCGAACTGCCGGTAACCGGATGACGGGTTCCCACGATAGAGGCCGTGGCGGCATGGCCTCTATCGTCTCGGGGATGCAAATACAAATCAGTAACCTGATGCGCGGTGGTGCCCTCCTGGCCGTCCTCGTGCTGACCGCGTGTGGCACGGGGGAGGCCCCGGGGGCCGAGGACTCGGTCCTGGAGAGCTCCGAGGCGGCGCTGGCCTGCCAGGTGACCCAGCAGTGTTCGAACGCGACGACCCTCTCCTGTAGCTCCGCGAGCGGCGTCTGTACCTCGGGGACCGAGTCGGGCGGCTGGGTGCAGTGTGATGGCGTGCGGAAGTACTGCCCCGTGCCGTGCACCTGCGGCAGTTCCCAGTTCATCGAGTACGGATACGGTACCGGCTTCAACTGTACCGCGGCCTATGCGAGCGCGCGGAATGACGCCAATGCACGCCTGGAGGGCAGGTGCCCGGCCGGGACGTGCAACGAGACGGACACGCGGGTGAGCTGCTCGCCCATCTCTGGTGGTCAGTTCGCCGAGTTCACCATCGCCTTCTTTTGCAATGAGCCCGCTCACTGCCAGTAGGATGGTGAGTGCCGCGGCACGGAATATTTTCAACCATGGTGCCCTGCTGGCCCACGCCAGCGGGGCATTGTCGTCTCTTGGCCAGTCGCTCGGGTGGTCAGCCCAGACACCCTGCCCGCAATTGATTGCATCAGTTTGGCCAAAAAATAGTCGTGAGGCTGAAAATGATTTGTGACGGATTGGTCACGGGCTCTCCGGATTTACGGGATTAACGCGGTGCATTAACAGGCGGACACCCCGTGCGGGCCTGTAGCGCTCCCTCTGGGGCAAAGCGAAGTTCGGTGGGTTCGCAACTTTTGTCGGCTGATCTTGAAAATCCGGTTGGCGTCTGTCGATGCCCTCTCTGGCGGCAGTGATTGGGGAGGGGTGTCTCGGACCTCATAGGGAGCCATCCACATGACTGTCAGGAACAACGTCAGCAACCGGGACCCCAGCAACTACCGCATCCGTGAGCGCGACACGCTGAGCAAGATCGCCGCCCGGAACAATACGACGGTGGATGAGCTGGCCCGGCTCAACAACATCGCCGACCCGAACAAGATTCGGGCGGGCGCCACGCTCAAGCTTCCGTCCGCCACCGACGGGTTCGACCGCACGGCGGCCAACCCCACGCAGACCACCACCGCGGGCGCGCGCCAGACTCCCGGCGACACCTTCGATGCGGGCACCACCGCGGCGGCGGGCCTGACGTCGCCCACCGCGTCCGGGACGAACAACGGCTACCGCAACATCCAGGACCTGGGCGCCTTCACCCGCGGCGGCTCCAACTCCGAGGCGGCCATCGTCGTCGGCACCTCCGAGGGCAACCGCCGCCCGGACGGTGGCTTCACGTCCAGCTACGGCGGCCACACGGACCCGGGCAACGCGGCCCACAACCGTGGCTCGTTCTCCTACCAGGGACAGGGCGCCAACACGCCGGAGCAGGCCGACCAGATCTGGAACCGCGAGCTGACCAACGCGACGCCTCGCTACGAGGCCGCCGCCCGCGCCGCGGGCCTGGACCCGAACAACGCGCTGCTGGCGTCCACGTACTTCGACCTGCACACCCAGTCGCCCCGCGCCGCGCAGAACTTCATCAACCGTGAGATGCCCCGGCTGGCGCAGGACCCGCGCGGCGTCACCCGCGAGTCGCTCGTCGACGCGCGCGTGAATGCGTTCCGCAACGACCAGGGCGTCCTGCGCGCCGCCGGCTTCAACCACAGCGAGTCCCGCCTGCGCGCCGACCAGACCCGTCGCGAGACGGCGCTCGTCACGGCGCTGGATGCGCGCGGCTACCGCTCCGGCGCGACGCAGAACGACGCCGTCCCGCAGGGCCAGGTGCCGGTGCCCACGCCGCGCCCGGTCTCCGAGCGCCCCACCGTCGCGCCCACGCCGCGCCCGGCCTCCGAGCGCCCCACCACCGCGACCACGACCAACGGCGCGGGCACCACCAACGGCGCGACGCCGACGAACCTCAACGACACCGAGCGCGTCGCGGCGACCACCGACCGCGCGGCGGTGCAGACGCGCACCCCGTGGATCAGCCAGTACGATGCCAGCCAGGTGGAGCGCGCCGGTGACAAGGCGTGCTTCCGCGCCGCCACGGCGATGGCCCGTCAGGCGGGCGCCACCGTGACGGACCCCTCCCAGCGCATCCAGGTCGCCACGGGCGAGGGCCCCAACGGCATCACCGTGAACCGCCAGGCGGCGGAGCGCGGCCGCAACTACATCGACCAGCAGCTCGCCGCGGGCAAGCCGGTCGTCGTCGGCGTCAACCACCGCTCGGACCGCAACGTGGGCAACGCCGACGGCATCACCGACCACTTCGTCGTCATCACCGGTCGTGGCGTGGACCAGCAGGGCCGCACCTACTACACGTTCAACGACCCGGCGACGCGCAACCAGAGCCGTGGCGCGGACACCAACGCGAACAACCGCTTCTACGTCGACGAGAACACCGGCGGCCTCACCCGCCCGGGTCCTCGCAACGGCTACGTCGTCGGCCGCCAGTTCGACGTGTCGATGGTTCGCCCCAACGCGTAGTCGTCACCTGACGCGCTGAAGAAGAAGCCCGGCGGCCCTTGTGGCCGACCGGGCTTCTTCATGTCCACGCTCGGGAGGGACAGGGCTCGCGGAGGATGCGGCTCACGACGCCCGGGGAGGCACGCTCGGCGCCGCCAGCGCGCTTCGGAGGGCGCGGACCTCGGTCAGCAGCTCCTGGGCCGCCTCCAGCGTCGAGGGGACGGCCGCGTCGGACTCCGGGCTCGTGGCGAGCTCCGTGGGCTCTCCCAGGCCGGTGTCCCGGTGCCGCCGCACGCAGTCCATGATGGCGTCGCGAATCGCCTCGGGGGCGCTCACGCCCCGGAAGCGGGCCTCGTGCAGGTGCTCCGCGGGCTCGCTCATCTCCGTCTCCTTGAGGGGCGAGCTGTGGCCTCCGCCCGCGGACTCCACCCTCACGTCGGCGATGCCCAGCATCCGCTGGAGGGGGTTCTGGTGGATGGAGACCTGCTGGATGTTGGCGAAGGTCATCGTCTTCTCCCGCAGCGACATGATGCCCTCGCGCACGCGCAGGCTCCGGTCCGTCAGCGCATACCAGCGCAGCTCGTAGTCGAGCCGCACCACGAAGAAGCTCACGGGCACCACCACCACCAGGAAGCCCAGCCACGCCACGACCTCCACCACGTGGATGATTCGCGTCACCAGTGCCGTGGCGGGGAGGTCTCGGAGTTGGTCCTTGACCATCATGGTGACGAAGAACAAGGCCGCCACCGCGAACACGATGGCGGACACGTGCTTGAACCCCAGCAGCACCCGTCGGTAGAGCAGGTACCGGGGGTCCGCGCGGAACACGCGCACCGTCCCCTCCGGAAGCTGGGGCTCGGGGTCCACCTTCAAGAGCCGCAGGAGCCACTCGTGGGGCACGTCACGCATCTGACGGCTCCTTCGCCGCGCGCGCGCCCAGCTCCTGCCGGAGCGCGCGGACCTCGGCGGCGACCTCTCTCAGCGCGGACGTCAGCGCCGCCGACTCGACCGACGCCAGCGCGGCGGACTTCGCCATGGCGGGGCTCTTGTCTCGCGTGCCCCGCATCTTCGAGTAGAGCAGGTCCCTCATCGCCAGGTGGTCCTGGACGCCCTCGATGGTGATTTCCGCCTCCGCGCTGCCGCTCGCCGTCTGAATCTGGATGCGCGCGAGCCCCAGCCATCGCTCCACCAGGTTGCTGGACAGGTGGATGTCCTGGATGCGCGCATAGGTGAGCGACACCTCGCGCCGGAAGAGGATGCCCCACCGCATGGTGATGCCCTCTTCGTCCAGCTCGTAGCGCAGCGTCTGGAACTTGAAGTAGCGCACCAGCGCGAGGAAGGGGAACGCGGGCCCCGCCAGCAATGAGCCGAGCAGGTAGTGGATGAGCAGGCTCGAGTGCGGCTGCAGCACCGCGGGCAGCGTCCACGGCCAGGCGGGCCGCGCGGGAGGGGCGTGCACGGGCGGCTTGGGACGGGGCGGGGACGTCATGGGTCCGCCGAGAGTCATGAGGGGCTCACCTGGGTGTTCCTCCGGGAATCGCTCCCTGTCCCCAACGGGTGGGCGCGACACCCATTTCATACGTCGGTCCGCTTCCTCCCGTCATGTCCCCCACCAGGCATGGTCGCCACCCCGCCTGCCCGGGGGAGCGGTGTCCACGTCCGACAGGCCACGCGGGGCCCTCCTTCTTGGACAGGGCCCCGTGAGGCGTGAGCCCGTCGACCCGCCGACAGGGTTCCGAGCGACGAAGGTGGCCTCGTCCGCCGCTGCCCACTCCGCGACGCGCTGGCTGTGGAGCACGTCACGGTTTCGAGCCACCGCTGCTTCATCAGGAACAGACCCGCACTGTTTCAGGCGTGCGGGCCCTTTGCGCTGCTTCCGCGCACCCTACCGTGGCGCGCATGGACCTGATGCGCTGGCGGAGTCTCGAGGAGATGTTGTCAGGGATTGAAACACCGGAGGGTTGCTCCGCGGAGCAGCTCTCGCGGGAGGACCTCCCTCGGCTGACGGCCCTGCTGGAGAGCTGGTACCCGGACATCCGGGTCGGCACGGAGAGCCGTCACCTGGAGCCCTCGTTCTACGAGCGGGAGTTCTTCCTGCGAGGCGGGTCTCCGGAGCGCTCGCTGTACGGCATCCTCGTGCGTGACCGCGCGAGTGGAGACATCATCGGCCTGCTGACGATGGAGCGGAACGTGCGCGGGCTGCAGCTCTCCGCGGCCCTGGGCGTCCTGGAACCCTCGCGGCGCGGGCTGGGCATCGGCTTCCTGGGCACCGCGGCGCTGGAGGTCGTGGGCCGCAACATCGGCGCGGAGGTGGTGCTCTACTACTCCACGCTGAAGACGGCGCGCGCGCAGCGCAACGCGGAGAACCAGGGCTTCAAGCTGGTGGGCCTGGTGCCCGCCTTCGACGTGGATGCCATCGCCCCGGGCAAGGTGAAGCGCGTCTACGAGGCGCTCTACTCGAAGGTCCTCGTGGAGGCGGAGCGCATCCACCTTCCCGAGTGGGAGGCGCTGACGCCCTCCACCCGCGCGCTCTACACGCACCTGTTCGGTCAGCATCCCGCGCAGGTGGCCAGCGTCCCCGCTCCGCCGGAGCGCCTGCATGGTTGAAGTGCGGACCTACGAGGGGGACGCGGTGGACGCGTCCCTGTTCGTCAACCGCGTCTGGGGTCAGTACTACGCGGCGCAGGGGCCGCTGACGGACTTCCAGCCTCGCCTGCTGGACTGGATTCTCTTCGGCAACAGGCTCGCGACGCGGGAGTACCGCCTGGCCGCGTACTCCGGCGGGAAGCTGGCGGGAGTCCTGTTCGCGGAGCCCATCCGCCTGCGGTTGGGGAACCGCGCCGTGGAGGGCACGTACGGGAGCTGGTTCAGCGTGGACCCCGCGTTCCACGGGCGGGGCGTGGGTCGGAAGCTGGCGGAGGCGATGTCCTCGCGTCAGCGCGAACGCGGGTCCGCGTTGATGCTGGGCTGTCTGGCGGAGGGCAGCGCGGGAGAGCGCTTCTGGAAGAAGACCCCTGGCACGCGGACCTTCGGCGCGCTGGGCCTGTGGCTTCGTGTCTTCGACGCGGCGGCGGTGGCGCGCTGGTCCGCGACGGCGGCCGAACGCGCGCTCTTCACACTCGCGCGGCCGTGGCTGCGCGGGAGCGCTCCGCCCGTGGACACGCAAGAGGGCATCCGGCCCTATCGTCCGGAGGACCTGCCGGCGTGCATGGCGCTGGTGGAGCGGATGACGGAGTCGGTGAGCCTGGGGTACGGCTACACGCCCGAGCGGCTCGCGCATCAACTCCAGTACCGGGACGTGCCCCACACCCTTGTCCTGGAGCGTGACGGCGTGGTGCGGGGATTGGTCAACTTCTACACGCTCCAGATGAATGCCCGGGGGCCGCTGACCATCGCCCTGGTGGACCTGCTGGCCTTCCACGACTCGGTGCCCCGCGCGGAGCAGAAGCGCCTCTTGCGCGTGGCCATGCGGGACATGGTGGGGCAGGGCGCGAGCTGCGCGGCGATGCTCCGGGGGCCATGTGTGTCTGGTCGGCTGATGCTCGGGGAGGGGTGGGTGCCCTGGGCGGGAGGTACCCGGGTGGTGTGCATGCTGCCGTCTCCGGACGTGGAGTGGCCTGCTTCCCCGCGTGTCTTCACGCACCTGCGCTGACGAGTGCCTGGGAGCCCGCCCGGGTCCGAGCCTCGGGCCTGGCGGGCACCTCCTCGGGCGACAGGCGGAAGGCGACAAGGAACTGGGCGCGGGCGCGCATCGCGCTATGGTCCATGGGTACCGGGACTGTCGCCCCGAGGAGCCATGAACTTCGTCTTCATCTCTCCGCACTTCCCGTCCCACTTCTTCCACTTCGTCACCGCGCTGCGCGAGCGGGGCGTCACCGTGCTGGGCATCGGCGACGCCGCCTACGAGTCGCTGCGCCCCGAGCTGCGCGACAACCTGCGCGAGTACTACTTCGTCCCCAGCCTGCACGACGAAGACTCCCTGACGCGCGCGGCCGGCTACCTCACGTGGCGACATGGCCGGCTGGAGCGCATCGACTCGCTCAACGAGTCCTGGCTGGAGGTGGAGGCCCGGCTGCGCGAGGACTTCCATGTCCCCGGCCTCCAGCCTGCGGACATCCACCGCATGCGCTCCAAGTCGGGCATGGCGCAGGTGTTCCAGCAGGCGGGCGTGCCCCACCCGGACCTCATCCGCGTGCGCGACGCCGCGCAGGTGAAGGAGTTCGCCAGCCGCGTGGGCTACCCGCTGGTGCTCAAGCCCGACGTGGGCGTGGGCGCGGCCAACACCTTCAAGGTCTCCAGCGACGCGGACGTGGACTCCGCCCTGGCCCACCCGCTGCCCACCACGTACGTCGCGCAGCCCTTCGTGCGCGGCACCATCGTCACCTACGACGGCATCGTCGACCGGCACGGCGTCATCGTCTTCACCCTCAGCCACGAGTACAGCGACGGAGGCATGGAGACGGTGGTGGAGCGGCGGGACATCTCCTTCTGGAGCCACCTGGAGATTCCCCCCGCGCTGGACGTGCTCGGACGGCAGGTGGTGGCCGCCTTCGGGCTGCGCGAGCGCTGGTTCCACCTGGAGTTCTTCCGGCTGCCGGATGGCCGCTTCGTCGTGCTGGAGGCCAACCTGCGGCCTCCCGGGGGCTTCATCCCGGACATGATGAACTACACGTGCGACATCGACGTGTACCGGCTCTGGGCGCGGGTGATGACGGGGGACCCGGTGGCGGACTTCCGCTACACGCCGCGCTACCACGTGTGTCACAGCGCGCGCCGTCACGGCCGTCGCTACAAACACACGCACGAGGAGGTCGTGAAGAAGCTCGGGGCCGCGTTCATCCTCCACCGCGAGCTGCCGCCCATCTACCACAGCCTCCTGGGCGAGGAGATGTACCTCACCCGCCACACGGACCAGGATGGGATGCGGGACGCGGTGCGACTCATCCAGGCGACGCTCTGAGCGCCGCCGTCAGCGCTCCGTCCACGTGAGCAGGTACGTGGTGTGGCCGTCCTCCACGGACAGCGTCGTCACCTGGGGGGACTCGCCGCCGCCCACGCGAATCATGTGCTCGAAGAGCGACTCCGAATAGCCGGGGCAGTCGAGCACGGAGTTCATCCGCATCTCGAACGTGGTGGGGCCCTTCTCGACGAGCTCCACCTCCGTGTAGTTGTCCGTGCCGCGCAACGTCTGCGGCATCCGCTGCACCAGCCGGCGCGGGCCCAACAGCCGCATGACGCCATACACGGCGCGCCCGATGAGGGTGCGGCCGTAGCCCTCCACGTGCGCCGCGGCCAGGTGGCGGAAGGACTCCTCCAGGGACATGCCAGGCCAGGTCTCCTCGGCGATGACGCGCAGGCACTGCGTCCACATGAGCACGGAGTAGGCGGGCAGCAGGGGCCGGTCCACGTCGAGCCCGACCTGCCGCAGCCGCGTCTTGAGGCGGGGGGAGACGCGGCCCTGGAGGCCGTGCTGGATGAGGCCTTCGACGACCTGGACGTAGACCAACCGGTGTTCGAGCGGGACGTGCTTGCCGGCCGTCACGTCAGCAGCCAGCGCATCGCGGTGGGCAGTCTGCGCTGCCAGTCCTTCTCGTGGTGCTCGCCCCCGGGCTCCAGCACGAGCGACACCTCGTGGTCGGCGTAGCCCAGGCCCTTGAGGTGCTCGTAGAAGGCGCGCGTGGCCTCGCCATAGTTGAGCGGGAGGCCGTCCGCGTGGATGAACTCCTGGGCGCCGGCGTCCAGGTAGATGCGCGTCCAGCGGCGGGGGTGGGTGCCCCACTCGGAGAAGAGGCGGCCGTCGTTCCACATGACGGTGGGGGACAGGGCGCCGATGCGGCCGAAGACCTCCGGGTAGCGGCAGCCCAGGTACAGCGAGATGAGGCCGCCCAGGGAGGAGCCCATGGCGCCGGTCCACTCGGCGCCCTCGCGCGTGCGGTAGCTCTGGTCCACCAGCGGCTTGAGGTGCTCCACCAGGAAGCGGCCGTAGGCCTCGCCGCGCGCCTTCACCTTGCCGTGGGAGTCGTCCCAGGGCGAGTACTCCTGGAGGCGCCCGGTGCCCGAGTCCACCGCGACGATGATCCACGGCTCCAGGTGGCCTTCGTCCACGCCCCGCTCCAGCGCGAGGTTGGCGCACCAGGTGTCGAAGAGGGCGGACTCGGGATGCGCGAAGACGTTCTGCCCGTCGTGCATGTAGAGCACGGGGAAGCGATGCCAGGGCATCGAGTCATAGGCATCCGGCGTGTAGATGCGCACGGTGCGGGAGAAGCCCTCCTGCGGGGAGGGAAGGTCTCGGACGATGTGGACGTGGCCCATGGATGCGGGGTGCAGCATACATGGATGTCCCCCCATTTCTCCGCTCCTGGCCGGCCGGTGGTTCTGGAGCCCACACCTGGTGGGAGTGGGAGGCGTGCCGTCCACCCCGGGAGCGAGCGGGCAGGCTGGCTCCGGGAGGCACGCCCTGGCGGGAAACAGGAGGGCGTCGGTGGCTGCTGCCATACTGGCGTCGCAGCGGGCCGCCCCCCTCCGGAGTCCCCCTCGATGGAACTGAACCGACTGCACCTCTCCGCGCTGTTGATGTCGACCGAGGCCGACGTGCGTCGCGCGCGCGCCGCCCTGGATGGAAGCGAGGAGGCGCGCTTGAGGTATGCCGCCGCCCAGGCTCGCGCGGTGGCGGCGAGGTCCGTCACGGAGGAGCTGTTGCTGGCGGCCCCGCCCTTCGTCCAGGTGTGACGCGGTTGCGTCTGGCCCGTGGACGGCGGGTCCGGGGCGCGGACGGCGTTGAAGTGGGGTGTGCCTGTAGGGAACGGTGGTCTCTGGCGTGCAGAGCCGGCGCCGCGTGCCTCGGTTCCTCGTGTGGTGGCTCCAGGGATGGTTGGGTTGCTGGCTCCTCGGCGCATGGCCGGTGTGGGCCGCGCCGTACGAGGTGGAGCCCGACGTCGACGGTGAGCTGGAGCTGCTCGCGCTGCTGGAGGATGGGACGCTCTCCGCGGAGACGTGGGCCGCGCTGGTGTCGCTGCGGCGCACGGGCGTGGAGCCCGAGCAGGCCACACGGGCCGCGCTCTATGCGCTGCCTGGGCTGACCTATGCGGAGGTCGATGCCCGGTTGGAGGCGCGCAGGAGCGTCAGGCCCGGAGTCCTCACGGAGGAGGAGCGGCGTCGACTCGCGCCCTTCCTGGTGAATCGTGCTCCAGGCACGCTGGCGGGAGATGCACGGCTGCTGACAGCCTTCGCTCTCTCGGACTCGGTGCTTCCTCCCGTGGCCTTGCAGGTCCGGGCCGGTGGGCTCGCGGGGCTTCGCGTGGGCGTGCTCGCGGCGTGGGCCCGTCGGAGGTTGGGAGCGCTTCGGAGAGACACTCGCACGCGCTCGCTCATGGTGGACGCGCCCGGCTCGGCGCTGTTGCTGCCCAAGTTCCATGCGCAATGGACGGGCGCCCGGGCCTCCGTGCTGGTGGGCACCTATCGGCTTGGCTTCGGACAGCGCCTCACGCTGGACACGACGGCGCTTCCTTCACCGGAGGGCTTTCTCCCGGACGATGGCGTGAGCCCTCCCGGCACACTGGAGCGGGAGTGTCTGCTTGCGAGCGCCGCCTGTTCAGAGGCCGAGCGCGAGGCGGACGTCACCCCCGACTTCCGCTGGGACGAGGGCTTCCGTGGCGTGGCGGGCACCGTGCGCGGCGCGGTGAGCCCTGGTCTGGAGCTCTCACTCACGGGCTTCGGCTCCTACCAGAGCCGTTCACTCCAGCGGTCCGCTGTCCTGGACCGGGCGGCGTGCGGGTCGTCGCGAGCGGGCACATCCGGCTGTGAGGCTCCAGAGGTGCTCGTGCCCCTGTCGCGCGCCCGGCTGGAGCCGCTTCGTGCGCGCACGTTGCCCGGTGTCTTCCGCGAGTGGGCTGGTGGTGGCAACGCGACGCTCAGCTTGTCGCCGCGAGCGCGACTCGGTGTGACGGGCTGGGCCGCGAGGCCCGTGTGGCCGGTGGAGGGCGCCACGCTCGACTTCAAGCCTGGTGCTCGCTACCCGACGGGCGGCGGCTTTGGCGCGGTGGGCCTCGATGCGGCCTGGGGGCTGGGCGCGGTGGACCTCTTCTTCGAGGGCTCCCGCAGCTTCGACTCGGCGCCCGGCGGTGGCGGGAGCTGGGCGGCCCTTCAGCGCACGGTGCTCTCCGGCACGGGGCAGGAGTTGGAGCTGGCGCTGCGCTACTACGGACGCGGGTTCGCCAATCCCTACAGCGGTGCCACCTCGGGACCGGACCTGCTCGAAGGACAGCGGGTTCGCAACGAGCTGGGGGCGCGGCTGCGCTACCTGTATCGGAGCGTGGAGCGCTGGCGGTTTCGCGCGCAGATGGATGGCTGGACGCTGCCCGCCGACAGCGCGGTGAAGGGCACGGCGGGACTGACGCAGCTTCGAGCCTCCGCGCGAGTGGACTGGCTGGCCTGGCCATGGCTGCGCCCCGCGCTGCAACTGGAGGCGCGTGAGGCGGGGCTGGGGCAGGCCCTCGCCTGCTCCGATACGGAAGACAGCGCGGAGCTGGAGGAGGTGCCCGCCTGTTTCAGAGGGAGCCGCTGGGGCGTCACCGCGCGGGTCCGCTCGGAGCTCTCGGAGTCCGTCTCCGTGGCGGCGCAGTCCGGTTACGCGCGGGTCGTCGAGCCTGGGAGCCCGAGGGCCCGCGACGACGGACGGGCCTCCGTGGAGTTGAAGCTGCGTCCCGTGGAGTCGTTGCGACTGGGCGCCCGACTCCAGTGGAAGGACGAAGACCTCGCCGAGCGCACCCGGCTTCGACAGGAGGTCCGCACCACGGTGGACCTGGGCTGGACGCTCCTGTCCGCGACGACGGCGCGGGGCCGGTATGCCTGGGTGGTGGACTTGAAGGACGCGCGAGCGGCGAAGACTCCGCCGGACGCGCCGCGACACCTGTTCCAACTGGAAGTCGAGACACGCTTTTGACGTGGGACGCGGTGAATCGAGAGGGGGCAGCGACGTGAGGGGTGGGGGATGGAGGCTGGGGTGGATGTGTTGGTTGGGGATGGTCGCGTGTGGGGTGCCGTTGGAGGACGGGGCGGAGGACGCGTGCGCGGAGGTGCTGCCGGGGGACCTGGTCATCACCGAGTACCTGAATGACCCCGAGGGGACCGACACGGGGCGGGAGTACGTGGAGCTTCACAATCCCCTCAAGGTGCCGGTGCGCCTGGAGTCGATGACGCTCTATGCGTCGCGCTCGGATGGCTCACAGGAGAAGGGGTTCTTCTTCGCGGAGCCGGTGTCGATGTCGCCCGGGGACTACCTGGTGCTGGGGGATGTTCGCGAAGGGCCCGTGCCCTCGCATGTGGACCTGTCCTATGGCGAGGCGCTGGGCGCGCTGGGCAACACGTCGGGACGGCTGGGCGTGCGGTGTGGCGAGCGGGTGATTGACGAAGTACCCCTCACCGCGCCCGTGAAGAGCGGCGCCGCCCGTGGCTATGACGGACGGCTCGTCCCGGACTCCGCTGGCAATGATGACCCGGCGCGGTGGTGTGACGGCGCGGTCTCCGGGGAGGCGGGGGCGCCGCGGGGAAGCCCAGGCGCGGCGAATACGCCCTGTGCGCCGACGGAAGGCGCGTCCGAGCAGAATGGGAGCGGGGAGACCTGCATCCCCGTGGGCTCCCAGATTCCTCGGGCCGTGAAGCGGCCTCGCGCAGGAGAGCTGGTCATCACGGAGGTGATGGCGAATCCGCTCGGGGACGACACGGTGGGCGAGTGGGTGGAGGTCCTGGCCACCGTCCCCGTGGACCTCAATGGACTGACGCTGGGCACCGACACCACGGGCACGAAGGTGCAGGGGGCGAACTGTCTGTCGCTCCCGGCAGGAGGGTACGCGGTGCTCGCCCGGCGCTCGGAGGCCGTGCTCAACGGTGGGCTGCCCATGCCCGTAGCCACGTTCAACGTGGACCTGCGCAACACGGGTGGTGTCGTGCAGGTGCGGTCCGGTGATGTGCTTGTGGACGCTGTCGCCCATGGCGCGGCGGAGGACGGCGTGGCGACCCAGGTGTCCGTGGGGAAGGCGAACGCGTCTGGCAATGACTCGGCGGAGGCGTGGTGCCGGGCCTTGGAGGCGTATGGCTCGCGCGGCAACCTGGGGACACCGGGGCGCGCGAACCGGGACTGCGCGACTGGCGACGGTGGCGGGCCGGAGGGTGGCGCTCCCGACGGAGGACGTGACGCGGGTGGAAGCACTCCGGATGCCGGGCGTGAGGGAGGCACCGACGCGGGCTCCCTGGATGGAGGAACCCGTGACGGCGGACAGGACGCAGGGGGATTGGATGGTGGTCTCCGAGACGCGGGTGTCCCGGATGGTGGAGCCCGAGATTCGGGGAGCCCGGTGCCCACGTGCCTCGACCGGGTGACGGGCCTCCCGCGTCCCATCCGGTTGCCGGAGGTGGGCTCGCTCGTGCTCACCGAGTTCATGGCGGACCCGAGCGCCGTGGCGGACAGCGTGGGGGAGTGGGTGGAGGTCCTCGCGACGCGCGAGGTGGACCTCAACGGTGTCACGCTGATGAACGAGGGGGGCGCGAACACGGTGCTCGACGCGACGCTGTGTCTGTCCTTGAAGGCCGGGGCCCGAGGGGTGCTCGCGCGCAGCACGGAGACGGCGCTCAACGGCGGGCTGCCCTCGGTGCTCGCCACGTTCTCCTTCAACCTGTCCAACGCCGCGGGCAATCACTCGCTCCGCCTCGCGCTGGGCAGCCGGATGCTGGACACCATCACCTGGACGAGTGCCGCGACGTCGGGGGTGTCCTGGCAGGTGAGCCCCATGAGCAGCGACCCTCAGCGCAATGACGTACCAGGCAGCTTCTGCCTCGCGCCCGCGTCGGCGCGTTATGGCCTGGGAGACAGGGGCACGCCGGGACTGGAGAACCGCGCATGCGCGCCGTGAGTCTCGCGTCCGTCCTGGTGGGGCTGCTCGGGGCCTCCTGTGGACATGACGCCGGGCCGGAGTGTGGACCGCGCACGGGCCGCGTGGCGGAGGTCATCGACGGCGACACGGTGATGCTCGAAGGCGGGGAGCGCATCCGCTACGTGCTCGCGGACACTCCGGAGAGCACGGCGGGACGTCACGACTGCTTCGGACGGGAGGCCCTGGCCTTCAACCGGAGTCTCGTGGAGGGCAGGCAGGTGACGCTCGTGGACGCGGAGGCGTGCGAGGACCGCTTCGGTCGACGGCTCGCCTACGTCACCGTCGATGGCCATGACGTGAGCGCGCTGCTGGTGGAGCGGGGCTTTGCCTGCGTGCTCCATGTTCCACCCGCTGGTGACTCGCGGCGCGCGGAGTTCGAGGCGCTGGAGTTCCAGGCGCGACGGGCCCGACGGGGCCTGTGGGGCGCCTGCTCGCCGGTGCCTTGTTCATGATGAAGCACTCCGAGCACGCTTCCCGGGCGAGGCGCCGCCCAGGCGGCCCTGGAAGGCGGGGAGCCTGGACGCCCCGGGCGCCCTATTCCATTCCTGACGGCCATGCCTACGCGCCAATCATCCAGGCCGGTCCGCTCCCAGCAGCGGCCGGCGAAGGGCGGGCCAGCGGAAGCGCGCACCCGAGCGGGCGTGCGCTGTCCGACTGGGACCTGTCCGGCATGGCCGCGCGCTCCCGAGGACGAGGACGTGCACCGTGCCCGGGTGGGGAGGGCGCTCGCATGAATCCCTGTCCCGCGCCCATCGGTCCCCTGACGGAGCTGCTGACCTCCCGCCGGGAGGAGATCGCCCGGCGCTGGGAGGAGCGGGCGAGGACGCGGCGCGGAGAGGGGCTGCTGCGGCTCCCGACGCAGGCGACGGGCTCGCTGGAGTGGGTGGACTCCGTGGTGGGCCTGCTGCGGCTGTTCGGTGTCTCGGCCGAGGAGGAGGTCCAATTTCCTCCCCGGGGACCTGGTGCCGAGCGCAACCAGGCCGGCGCGGACATCGCCGCGGTGGTCCGCGAGTACGGTCTGCTCCGGGATGTGCTCGTCGAGGTGTTGGCGGAGTCGGGGTGGACGCCGGACTTCGAGGGGCTGCGAGTGCTCAACCGCGCCATCGACGCGAGCATCGCGGACGCGGTGGCCCGGCACGCGGAGCGGCATGAGCGGACCCTTCGCGCCACCGAGGCGAAGCTGCACGACATCCTGGAGCACGCGCCGGCCGTCATCTTCGCGAAGGACAAGGCGGGCCGGTATCTCTTCATCAACCGCGCCTTCGAGCGCACCGCGAACGTGAGTCGCGCCGACGTGGTGGGCCACACGGACCGCGAGCTGTTCCCACCGGTGGTGGCGGACGAGTTCGAAGCCGCTGACCGCTGGGTCCTCGAGACGGGACGGCCCCTGGAGTCCGACGAGCACGTCCAGTGGGCGGACGGCTTGCACATCTATCAGTCGCTCAAGTTCCCGCTGCCCGGCGCGGGAGGGAGCGTGGAGGCCGTGTGCGGCTTCTCCACGGATGTCACGGAGACGCGGCGCGCCCAGCGCGAGCGGGACCAGGCCCGCGAGCGCCTGCGCCGCGTCCTCACCGAGCTGCCCGTCGTGCTGTGGGCCACGGACCCGGAGGGCAACATCACCCTCTTCGAGGGTGAGGGCCTGCGCGCCATGGGCGTGCGCACGAGCGAGGTGGTGGGCCGCAACACCTCCGACGTGTACGCGGGCCGACCGGAGTTGCTGGACGCCGCGCGCCGCGCGCAGGAGGGAGAGACCTTCTCCCTGGAGCTGGAGATGGGGGGCTCCTGGTTCATGGCCTACGTCTCCCCGGAGCTGGGCCCGGACGGGCGCGTGGTGGGCGTGTCGGGCGTGTCCCTGGACATCACCGAGCGCCGCCGCGCCGAGGAGGTCCTGCGCCAGTCGGAGACGCGCTACCGGCTGGCCACGCTGGCCACGCGGGACGTCATCTACGACTGGGATCTGGCCACCGGCGAAATCCAGTGGAGTGAGCTGGCCGCGCGGCAGTTCCTCCTGAGCCCGGAGGGGCTGGAGATGGACATCGACTGGTGGACCCGGTCCATCCATCCAGAGGACCGGGGGCGCGTTGCCGGGAAGATGCAACAGGTCATCGACGAGGGCCTGGACTACTGGCGCGACGAGTACCGCTTCCGACGGGGGGACGGCTCGTGGGCCATCATCGAGGACCGGGGACAGGTGGTCCGGGACGACGAGGGCCGGGCCCTGCGCATGGTGGGCGCCATGCATGACGTCACCGAGCGGCGGGTCGCCGAGGAGGAGGCCCGGCGCCGGGCGGAGTTCGAGCAGTTGCTCATCGGCATCGTCGGACATGATTTGCGCAACCCCCTCTCCGCCATCACCATGGCGTCCGCCACGCTGCTGCGGCGGGACAACCTGGATGAGCGGCAGCGCAAGGTCATCGACCGCATCCTCTCCAGCGCCGAGCGCGCCACGCGCATGCTGCGCGACGTGCTGGACTTCACCCAGGCGCGGCTGGGCGGTGGCATCCCCATGCAGCCCCGGACGCTGGACCTGCACGAGCTGACGCGGCAGGTGCTGGACGAGGTGCGGCTGGCCCACCCCGAGCGCATCCTGGAGCTGGAGTCCGGCGGGGACGGCGCGGGCCTGTGGGACCCGGACCGGCTGGCCCAGGTCATCACCAACCTGGTGAACAACGCCCTGAGCTACAGCCCCATCGACTGCCCGGTGCTGGTGCGCACGCATGGCGCGCGCGGCGCGGTGATGCTCTGCGTCCACAACGCGGGGACGCCCATCCCCCCGGAGCTGCTCCCTCGCCTGTTCGAGCCCATGAAGCGCGCCGAGCGCCCGGAGGCGAAGGACGGCCGGGGCGGCCTGGGCCTGGGCCTCTTCATCGTCAAGCACATCGTGGACGCACACGGCGGCCGACTGCGCGTGCGCTCGTCGGAGCAGGGCGGCACCCTCTTCATGGTGCGGCTGCCCCGCGTGCTCTCCTCCCCACCGCCCATGAATTCGTGACCTGGAGGGCCCGCCCTCCGGGAGCCGCCCGCGAAGAAGCTGTCCTGGAGCGACCTGGCAGGCAGCGGCCACTTGCTCCTGGGGGCGCACCCGGCTAGCACGGGGGGTTCAGGCTCAAATCCCTCGGAGGGGTGAATGAAGAAGGTCCTCATCGGGCTCGGTATTGGTTGTGGCGTCATCATCCTCGGCGTCATCGCCACGGTGGTCGTCGGTGGCATGTGGTTCGCGAAGAAGGCGGGCGGCAGCCTCGAGGCCGTCAAGCAGATGCAGGTGCAGCAGGAGGAGCTGGCGAAGCTGAACAAGAGCCACCCGTTCGAGGCGCCCGCCGACGGTGAAGTGCTGCCCCTGAAGGAAGAGCGCCTGCTGACCTACCTCTCCGTGCGCGAGTCGGCGCTGCCGGTCTTCAAGACCTACGAGGAGAAGTCGACGGCGTTCCAGGAGAAGCACGACACGAAGAACGCGGACGCGAACCCGTCCTTCGACTCCGCGATGGAGGCCGCCAACCTCATGATGTCGATGATGGCGGACGTGCGCACCGCGTACATCGCCAGCCTGAAGAAGCACGGCATGTCGCCCAACGAGTTCCAGACCATCACCGGCACCGTCTACGCGTCGATGGTGGCGCAGGGCACGGAGGCGATGCAGGACATGAGCGCCAAGGCCCTGGAGGCCATGGAGAAGCAGCTCAAGACGGTGGAGGCGAAGCTGGGGAACGACAAGCTGTCCGCCGAGGAGCGCGCGGACCTCGAGGCGACCCAGGCGGAACTCCAGGAGCAGATTGGCGCCATGTCCGAAGTCGGGAACGGCGCGGGTGACCAGCCCGCGTCCGAGGCGTCGAAGCAGGCCACCGCCGCCAACATGGCGCTGCTCAAGAAGCACGAGGACCGCGTCAAGGTGATGGCCAACCCGGCCTTCGACGGCTTCGTGCTCGGCGGCGCCAGCGACGACCTGAGCGGCGCGGGCGCTGGCGCGGGTGGAGAGCTCGCGGACTAGCGTCGCGCGGGGACTTCCGGCTCCGGCCCCTTCCCATCGGAAGCGGCCGGACCGGGGTGTTCCCGGGCGTCCCGACGCCGGGCCTTGAGGCTTGCGATGACGGAGACGCCCACCAGGGTGGCGATGATGGCCACCGACGGAAGGGGCGGGACGTGGAGCCAGGGCTCCACCACCATCTTCAGGCCCGCGAAGCCGAGCACCCCCGCCAGTCCGTAGTGCAGATAGCGCAGCTGGCCCAGCGTGCCGGCCAGCACCAGGTACAGCGCCCGCAGCCCCAGAATCGCGAAGGCGTTGGAGCTGTAGAGGATGAAGGTGTCCTTCGTCACCGAGAAGGCGGCCGGCACCGAGTCCACCGCGAAGAGGATGTCCGTCAGCTCCAGGCCCATGAGCGCCAGCAGGAGCGGCGTGGCCACGCGGTGGCCGTCCGCGCGCCGGACGATGAACTTCTTGTCATGCACCTCCTGCGTCACCGGCAGGTGCTTGGACAACCAGCGCACCGCCCCGTTGTCCTTCTGCTTCGCCGGGTCCTCGCGCGCCACGCGCAGCGCGGTGACGAGGAGGATGGCGCCGAAGACGTAGGACACCCAGCCCCAGCGCTCCAGCGCGGCGGCCCCCACGAAGATGAAGAGCGCGCGGAAGACGAGCGCTCCGAAGATGCCGAAGAAGAGCACCTGGTGCTGCGCGCGCAGGGGCACCGACAGGCTCTGGAAGATGACGAGGAAGACGAAGGCGTTGTCCAGGCTGAGGCTCTTCTCAATCAGCCACGCCGCCACGTACTCCTGGGCCGCGTGCCCCCCGAGCACCGCCCACACCAGCCCGCCGAAGCCCAGGCCCGCGGCAATCCACACGCCGCTCCAAATCCAGGCCGCCCGGCGTGACTCGCCGTGGTGCCCCCGGTGCGACAGCAGGTCCACCGTGAGCAGCGTCAGCACCGCCGCCCAGAAGACCCCCCAGAGCCATGTGGGAATCGCATGCATGTTCGTCGGCTGAACTTAGGCATCCTCCTCGCGGGCGGGGCATTTTTCCCGCATGCGTCGCGTCACCAATGGGGTGGGCCAGACACCCCCGGGCAGGGGGATGTGGGCTGACCAACCCATACGGGCAGGCAGGGGGCTTTTCGCTCTCTTTGCGAGCATCCCTTCACGGGATGTGTCAGTTTCCGCGCGGGGCGGCCCGTGAGGGGAAGCCCATGACTGTCGCGTGGGGAGGGGCGCGACGAGCCGAAGGAACTGGAGGAGTGGTACCGATGAACAAGGTCATCTTCGCCTGCGTGCGCAACGCTGGCCGCTCGCAAATGGCGGCGGCGTTCTTCAACGTGCTGGCGGACCCGGAGAAGGCGCGCGCCATCTCCGCGGGGACGCAGCCCGGCGAGAGCGTGCATCCGGAAGTCCTGGAGGCGATGCGTGACGCGGGCCTGGACTTGAAGGACGCCCGGCCCCAGCAGCTCACGGAGGAGCTGGCGCGGGACGCCCACTGGCTCATCACCCTGGGCTGTGGCGAGGCGTGTCCTCACGTCGCGGGGCTCCAGCGCGAGGACTGGCCGCTGGACGACCCGAAGGGCAAGTCGGAGGTGCTGGTGCACCGCATCCGCGACGAGGTGGCCGCGCGCGTGGCGGGCCTGCTGGAGCGCGAAGGCTGGATGCGCGCCGGCTGAGTCGCCGGCCGGTCAGCCGGGCAGGGGAGCCGGCTGGGGTCGAGCGCCGACCGCTCGCCCGCTCCAGCCCCAGGGCTCCCGGCCCCCGGCGCATCCTGCGGACGTTTCGAGCCGACGTCCGTCCGAGGTGCGCCGTCATGTCTTCGACTTTTCAGTCCACGTCCGTCATGGCCGCGCCGACCGCGCCGCCTTCCCCGCCGCTGGCCACGCCCTGGCTGCCCCAGTCGCGCGCGCCGCGCCGCACGCTGGGGGCCGCCGTGGCGTTGGGTGTGCTGGCGGAGGTGCTGTTGGACAGGCCGGTGTGGGGCGTGTCCTTTCCGTTGATGGTGCTGGCGCAGGTGGCGGTGCTCGTGGGCCTGGGCGGACGCGAGGGGTGGCAGCGCGCTCGGCCCAATGCGTGGCTGCTGGCGCCGCTGCTGGCGGTGTCGGGCTTCGTGGCGGTGCGCGACAGCCCGTGGCTCACGGCGCTGAACGTGCTGACGGCGGGGACGCTGCTGCTCCTGCTGGCGCACTTCTGGGGCGCGGGCCGTGTGCAGCGGCTGGGGCTGTGGGGCTATCCCCAGGTGGTGCTGGGCACCGCCCTGCGAGGCATGCTCCATCCGCCCGCGCTGGTGCGTGACTCGGTGGACCTGAGCGCCGCGAAGCGGCATGCGCCCCGCATCCTCCCGTTCGCGCGCGGGCTGCTCCTCGCGCTGCCGGTGCTGGCGGTGTTCGCCCTGCTGCTGTCGTCCGCGGACGCGGCGTTCGCGTCGGCCATGCAGCGGGTGTGGGACGTGGACGTGGGCGTGCTGCTGGGCGCGTCGGTGGCCCGGGCGGTGGGCGTCGCCTTCTCGGCGGCGGTGGCCGCGAGCGTGCTGGGCCACGCGCTGCGCCGGCGCAGGGGGAGCGAGGCGGGAGAGGCGGAGGTGGCGCCCGCGTCGCCCCGGCTGGGGCTCACCGAGGCGCTGACGCTCATCCTCGCGGTGGATGCGCTGTTCCTCGCCTTCGCGGGCTTCCAGGTGGCGTACCTCTTCATCGGGGACGCGTCGTCTCCGGCGCCCGGGTACTCGTATGCGACGTACGCGCGCCGGGGCTTCTTCGAGCTGATGGTCGTGTCCATGCTGACGCTGGGGCTGGTCATGGCGCTGGCGCGGTGGACGCGTCGCGAGTCACCGCTGGCCAGGACGGTCTTCCAGGTGGGGGCGTCCGTCATGGTGGCGCTGACGCTGGTCATCGTCGCCTCGGCGGTGAAGCGCATGACGCTCTACGAGGAGGCGTTCGGCTACACGCGGCTGCGCGTCTTCACGCATGTCTTCATGTTCGCGCTGGGCGGGGTGCTCGCGTGGCGCGCGGTGACGCTGTGGTGGAAGCCGGAGCGCTTCGCCGTGGGGGCCTTCGTCGCGGCGCTGGGCGCGGTGCTGGCGGTGAATGTCATCAACCCCGACGCGCTCATCGTCCGGCTCAACATCGCGCGGGTGGCGGAGGTGCCGCACGTGGATGATGACTACCTGTACTCGCTCTCCGCGGATGCCGTGCCGGAGCTGGCGCGAGGGCTCGCCTCGGGGCAGCTCACGGACTCGATGGGCCTGGACCACATCGACCTGGGGGAGGCGTGCGAGGGCGCGTCCTGGCCGGAGTGGAACCTGTCGCGCTGGCGGGCGTGTCGGACGGTGGAGGCGGCCAGGTTCCGCGTCAGCGCAGGTGGTAGTTGAAGGGCAGCTCCACCGTGACACGAGGGCCGAGCGCGGCGGGCGGAGGTGGGAAGGGGGCCGCCTGTCGCACCGCCGCCTGGGCCGCGTCGCACAGGACGTAGTGCGGACAGGAGCCCACGACGGACAGCTCGAGCAACTGGCCCCGGGCTCCGACGGTGATGCGCAGCGAGAAGCGCCCTTCGATTCCGGCCATGGCGGCCTGGTGCGGGTAGCGCACGTTCTCGAAGCGGTCCCTGAACATCACCTCGAAGTACTCCTCTTCCCAGGCGGTGAGCTCCTCGCGGGAGGGCGGCGGGTGCGCGACGGGGAGCAGCCCCGCGCTGCTGGCGGCGAGGACGCTGTTCACCACGCCGCCGATGACTCCTCCCGCCACGCCCCCGGAGACGCCGCCTGGAGAGGCCATGGCGCGGGCCTCGACGGTGGAGTCTGGAGCGGCGGTCTCCGCTGGAGCGGGCGCTTCGGGAGCTGGGAGCGGCCGAGGCTCCTCCGAGGGCCGGGTGAAGGCCCTGGACGGGCCAGGCTTCGAGTAGGGGCGGGCGCGTCGCGCGGAGGCCCGATGCGGCCCGGACGGAGTGCTGGCGGCGAGGGCGGGAGGTGGCGGCGGAGGCGCTGCGAGCAGGCGCAGGACGAGCGTGTCGTCGTCCCTCGTGACGAGCCGGGGCGCGTGGGTGGAGCCGTGCCAGACGGCGTCCAGGCCCGCGAGCGCGAGCACATGGAAGGCCACCGCGAGGGGGGCCACCCAGAAGATGCGTGTCGTGTGCGCGGCCCGGCGTGAGCGCGCGTGGGCGACGGAGGCGAAAAGCGTCGCCTCGGCGTGGCCGTCCTTCGGACTCTCGTCCGGCATGTCCAGAACCCCTTCCCTCCCGCTTGAAACCACAAGTCTAGCGGGAGGCCCCATCCACCTGACACGGGGGTAGTGCCTGCCTTCGTCGAGGTGAAGGGGACCTGCCCCGGAGCGCCGGGTGACGGTGCTGACTTCCTGCCGGATTCATGAGGGTTCCATGAGGAACGTGTCCACCGGAGCCCACTTCAGGACCCGTGAGGGTGACCGCGGTCCTTGCACTGCAGCGCATTGCCTGAGGTGGCGACGAACTGACGGCAGTCACAGTTCATGACGAAGCAACTGTGCTGGTTGTCATGGCGCCCGCCGAAGGGGTGCGGGACGAGCGTCTGCACGGAGACCTTGGGAATGCTGAAGGTCGTCGACCCGGCCAGGACAGGAGCTTCACCTGCACGGCGTCCGTCGTCCCCGCGTCGGGCAGGCGCGACGCGCATGCGTCACGCCAAGACGCGCGGGGCTTCAGCTCTCCGCTGCGGCGTGAGGTGACCACGCCTTCACGTGGTCCTGTCCCGAGTCGTCCCGGGTGACGGTGTACAGCGTTCGGCGCGGCGTGCCGGTGGCCGCGTCCAGCGCATGGTGGACGATGAGGGGCGCGACGGCGACCTCGGGCAGGGCCTCGTGGAGTCTGGCGAGGACGGCCTCGGGGCTCTCCGCCTCGAGGACGAAGACGGTGCCGTGGCCGGTGAGCGCGGAGTTGATGAGCAGCTCGAGGTCCTTCGCGCCGCGAGGCTCGTCCGCCAGAATCACATCCGGGTCCTGACGCAGGAACGCACGGACCACCTGTGCAAGTGGCGGGGTGTCATCCACCCGCACGATGCCGAGCCGTGCATCCACGGCGCGCGGGTGCTCCAGCGCGACGAGGACGTTGGTGAAGTCCGGCAGCGCCGCCATCGCCGCGTGGAGCGACGTGCTTCGCCCGGTGCCGCGCGTGCCGGAGAACACCACCGGCCGCCCCTGGAAGAGCGTGTCGAGCCGCAGGAAGCGCTCGGTGAGGAACGCGGCCTCGCTCGCGCCCAGGTTCAGCGACGCGAAGTCGGGCTGCGCGGCGCGGAGCTGACGGTCTCTCGCATACGCGGTGATGCTGGGCGCCACGGGGCCGTCCTGGAATGTCACCCAGAAGAGGACGTCCGGGTCGCTGGCGTCGGGCGGATGGGCGACGGTGCCACGTGCGGGGCGCTCGGCGTCGTGGCCGCGTCGGGACAGGGCGTGGATGGCCTGACTCAGCGAAGGATGCAGCTCGGGCACGAAGGGCTGACGCACCGGCAGCCTGTCCTGTCCGAGCATGCCCTGGTGCTCGGGCGCATCGGCGCGGACGACGAAGAACGAGGCCCCGGCCGTGAGCACGTCCTCGTCCTCGTCGGCCCACACGGAGAAGACGAGGGTGCGCGTCTGCGCGGCGATGGAGAACAGGGCCGCCGCGGCGTCCTCGGCCGAGGTGGGGAGGGGCGGCGGCCTGGGCACGGAGATGCCTTCGGCGGCGAACTGCGCGAGCAGACCGGCAATCAGCTCGGAGGGGGTCGTGGCGGGTGGGCTCAAGCGGTGGTCTCCGGTGGGGCGCGGATGATGGCATGCGTCACACGGCTTTGTGGTGACGACGATGAGGCTCGGGGCTACGAAGTGGGCATGAGCCAGGACTGGAATGCGACGAACGCGCCCACGGCGGACTTCGACCCGGGCGCGGAGCACGGAGTGTTGACCCGGTGGGTGGGCGCCTGGGAGGGGCCGACGCGCACGTGGTTCGACCCGTCCGGGGCGCCCGAGGAGTCGCGCACCCACGCGCGCATCGAGCCGTTGCTCGGCGGGCGCTTCGTGCGCATCGACTACCACTCCACGGCGATGGGCAAGCCGCACGCGGGCCAGCTCCTCCTCGGCTTCGACCGCACGGAGGGGCACTACACCGCGGCCTGGGTGGACAGCTTCCACATGAGCGCGAACATGATGGTCTCCACCGGCGCGCCCCGGGATGACGGACGTGTGTCCATGCTCGGGAGCTACACGGCGAGCATGTGCGACGAGCAGGGCGTCACGCAGAAGCAGAAGTGGGGCTGGCGCACGGTGATTCACCAGCCGGACGCGGACACCGTGGTGCTCGAGTCCTTCAACATCTCGCCCGAGGGACAGGAGGACCGCGCGGTGGAGACGCGGCTGACGCGGCGTCGCTAGGACCCGTTCTCGCGGTCCGGCCACCGCTTCGAGGCGGGGCGTGTGTCCCGTCGACCCCAGGGGGCAAATCCCGGGACGAGGCGCCTTCGGCGTGGGTGCTGGACAATAGCAGGAAGAGGCGCGCCCGTCGGGCGTTGCGCATGGGATAACCCTGTCAGGCGGACGGCGCGCGCGACCGGAGGGACACGCGTGCGGGGGGCCCAGGGCCCGGTGAGAGGACGTGAATGAAGCTGGATGACCTGGTGCTGGCGTTGACCGTCTCGTTGCTGCGCGTGGAGCGCGAGCGGTGGCTCGACGTCCTGACGCGGCTGGAGACGGAGCTGGGGTCGGGGTGGACGCTGCGGCTCCTGGAGGTGCCAGGGACGTACTCGGTGGGCGCGCGCACGAGGGAAGGGCGCGAGCTGCCGCTGGAGGCCTGGCGCGAGGTGCTGGACGAAGAGGAGCTGGTGAGTGTCCGCGCCATGGACCTGGGCGGCTTGGGGCCCGGCGAGCTGCCGGACCATGTCGCCGCGGCCTTCGTCAACTCGGAGGCCCTGGTGCTGGACGTGCGCACGAAGCAGGGCAACAACCTGTACCGGCTGGAGGTCGTCTTCAGCAGCTCCTCGCTCATCACCCCCCGGCAGTTCGTGGACTTCGCCCGGGCGCAGCCGAACGCGGAGCGCGTGCTGGAGGTGCTCTCACGTGTCATCACCGACTCCAATACGTTGAACCAGCGCCCCGCCGTGTCGCCGTCACAGGTGGCGGACTACCTGTGCTCGCGCGAGGGGGCCTCGCTGTTCGACCTGCTCGGTGGAGACCTGCTCAAGGAACTCCAGTCCACCGTGGTGCGCACCGGTGGCGCCATGGTGTTGTCCGAGGACTTCCGTCCCTTCTTCCAGACGCTGGACCCGGACGACTTCGAGCGCGGCCTGTTGCCGCCGGAGCGACTGGCGGAGTTCGTGCCGTCGGACGAGCGGGTGTACCTGTCGGGCGACGACTTCGGTCGGGACTTCGTGACGCTGGTGGAGGCGCAGCCCTTCGCGGAGGAGGTCTGGGTGCGCTCGGCGGAGAACCTCAACCGGTTCATCGCGCCGGACGCGACGCCCCACACGCCCCAGTCGCTGCGGGAGCTGCTCGCGACGGGAGAGCCCGCGGCGGTGCAGGGGATTCCCGCCGGCAACCTCATGGAGGAGCTGCAGATGTGCTGCAAGGCGCACGGCGCGGAGCTCCTCGTCCCGGAGCCGCTGCGCGAGCGCGTGCGGGCGCAGGGCTACACGAAGGAGGAGCGGGCGAAGGACCCGGGGTTGATTCCGGAGCGCGAGCGGCTGCGGCTGGTGCCCAATGACTCGCGCTACCAGATGTATCTGTTCAACGCGCTGAAGGTGGCGCGCTCGCCGCTCCTGTCGCCGCGCGCGACGACGGACACGCGGGCGGAGTTGTTGTCGAGCCTGAAGGACGCGGAGGAGTTCGCCACGCGCAAGGGGTCGCCCTTCGCGGAGGCCTTCGGGCTGGCGCGCTTCGCCCTGGAGAACACCGGCTTCCTGCTCCGCGACGCCACGCCGGCGCGACTGGCGGCCGTGCGCGAGGCGCTGAAGGGCGCGGGGTTGAGCGAGCGGGCGTGGGATGCGTTCGAGCGCCGCTTCTCGCTGGTGACGCTGTTCCAGGTGTTCCCCTCGTCGGAGGAGCGGCTGCGCGGGCTGTTGGCCTGCTCGGTGGCGGACGTCTTTGGCGGCATGGGCTCGTGGAACGACGAGTTCTTCGAGTCCGACGAGGACCAGGCCTGGTACGAGCGGGTGACGCAGCGGCTGTTCCGCGCGCTGCGCGAGTTCTTCGTGACGATGGTGAACGCGCGCTGAAGGGGGGCGTCAGGCGTCGCGGTGGACGGTGCCTGGGGAGAAGGCGGGGAGGCAGATGGCGACGTACTCGGCGCCCTCGGGCTCGGGGGTGCTGTAGCGGACCCACTCGCCCGGCTCGCAGATGACGGCCTGTCCGCCGCGCACGTCGAGAAACCCGCCCTTGTGTTCGACGCGCAGGACGCCGGCGAGGACGAGGGTGATTTCCTTGAACTCGGGCTTCTGGCCTGGTTCCTCCCAGCCGCCCGGGCTGTTCATGTGGGCGACGCTGACGTCGGAGGTCTTGGAGGTGGCCCGGCCGACGAACTCATGGATGAGCTTCGGTTTGTTGCCCACGGCTGTCACGCGCAGGGGAGCGGGAATCAGGGTTGGCATCGAGGGCTCGGTGAGACCGCGGGTGGTGTGTCTGGGGCGCGCAGGTTACAGCACGCGGCCCCTGACCCCCACCCCTCTCGGTGAATGAAGGTTCGACTCCGCGAGGGAATCCAGTCCCGGCGCATCCGTGCAGCGAGAGCAGCGCGGTTCATGTGCACGCGGGTCGAGTGGGGCGCTGTCATGGAGCGCGCCAGACCCGTCGTGTCGTTCAGCTTGGAATGGGCTGGCGGTACCTTGAGGCTGCCGTGGCTCCCTCCGGGGTGGAAGGAGCGCGGCGGCTGAAGAGCCTCGCCTCGATGGGACTGGGATGGGTCATGCGCGCTGACGTGCGGGTGTTGGGTGTCGCGTTGCTGGTCTTCGCCACGGGGTGTGCCGCTGTCGCTCCCGCGTCGAGCAGGGGGAGGAATCTGAACCACTCGCAGCGAGTGGACGCCACGCCAAGGGGTGGAGCGCCGGCGAGCAGGGGCTTGCCTCTCGCGTCCGGGGATACAGCCTCTCACGCGGATGCGTGGGACGCGCTGCTCACGAAGGCGGGGTTCGAGGAGCGGGACTCTCGTCCGGTTCAAGCAGGGCCACTCACCCCCGCGCAGGCGGCGCGACTGCTGAGAGGGCTGTTGGGGAAGCCTGTCACGTTGGGCCAGTTTCCGTCGCGTCTCGCGGTGGGGCACCTGCTGCGCGAGGTGCTGAAGGAGGGCGAGGTGTCTCGCGCCGAGCTGGTGCGTCGGGTGGAGCGCTTCACGTCTCTAGCGGTACTGCGTCCTGATGGTTGCCTTGCATGGGTGCGCAGTGGGACGACGCAACAGCGAGTCGCGGCCGTGCAGTGGAGAGACGGTGCCTTCCGCGCGCACGGCTTCGAGCTGGGCCGCTTCTATGACGGGCGCACGGGTGTCTTCAGGTTGCTGGATGACGAGTTGAGGGAGGTGGATGGGCGCCACCTGGCGGAGGTCCATGACGACGCGGACTACGTGGGCCGTACGTTGGATGGGGCCGAGATGGCGTTCGTGAAGCTGGCGCTTTCCCTGGGCCATTTCTTCACCGACCCGTTGGACAGCATCGCCTCACTCAAGAACCTGCCCGCTGGCGTGGCCGCGCTCATCCAGTCGTCACCGGAGTACTTCGAGCGCTTCAAGTACATGACGCGAGGGGAGCAGGTTCAGGCGGTGGCCGAGTTGGCTACGAATCTCCTGCTCACGACGGGCACTGCCGTGGCGACGACGCGCACGGTGACCGGAGCGCTGGCGGGGGCCGAAGCCACGGTGCCGGTGTTGACCCTGTCCGCACAAGGAGCGCTGACCCTCGAGCGGGTAGTGGTGCCAGTGGGGCGAGCGGCGGCGGTTCTTGGAGGTGGCCCTGGTGCCGCCATCATCCTTCATCGCGCGAGCACGTCGGGCGAGGAGGGGACGCAGCCCAAGGGTCCAGGGCAATGGGCACCCGCTAGCGAGTCCATGAAGCCACGTGCTCGGCGCTACCAGGAGCAAATCACGGGGCATTCCGCTGATGATGCCTACTGGATCGGCGGCACGAGCACCAACGCAGGCGGCGTGAAGTTCGACGGCTTCAAAGAGGGAGTGCTTCAGGAGGCGAAGGGCCCTGGCTACGCGAAGTTCTTTGAAGATTTTGACCCGAAGCGGTGGTTCAAGAACACGGGAGCCCGGCAGCTTGTCGAACAGGCCCAGCGCCAAAGTGACAAGGTCCTTGGCATGGGCTTCCAGATTGAGTGGCACGTGGCCGAAGCCGATGCTGCGAAGGCCATCCGAAGGCTCTTGGATGGAGCAGGCGTCGCAGGCATAAAGATCGTCCACACTCCGATGAACTGAGTGGAGCGCATCGTGGCGAAGAAGCCAGCAACCGAAGCCTACTATGCAGGTGCGTACTGGGGACCGCGCAGGGAAACGCCGGAAGAGTGTGCCACTCGCACCGCGGACCTCCTCACCCACCTGGCCACATGCGACTCGTTCCTGGCCGATTGGTACAAGCCGTCTCAATCACTCAAGGATGCGCGCAAGTACCCCCTGATGCCGCCAGACGTGCGCGTCCTCGCCGAGGAGTTCCGGCGAGGCGTCAACCGTGAACGCGGAGGCCCGGTCATCGAGCAACTGGGCTTCAACTTCTGGTTCGGCAACGGTGGGGAGGGGGCAGACGGTGCGGAGCTGCGACTCACCTGTGGGGCTTTCTCGGAAGCCATTCCCAACTCGTGCGTGATGACGCTCCCGAAGCGTGGAGTGAACGCGGAGCGAGTCCTTGCTGCACCTGTGCTGACTCAAGTGGTGCGAGGCATGGCATCGGCTTGGGATGCGGACTGGGCGCTCGCTACGTCGTGGGATCATCGCGACATGCTCGAAGAGGAACTCAGGACCGGGACCGTCGTCGGCTGGGTTACGTACCTGTCCTTGCGACGCGGGGCGGTGCCTCCGCTGCCCGCGCCGGTGCGCATTGAGCAGGTCGAAGGCAAGGGCACGTTGGTGATCCTCACCCCCGAGCGCTTCACCGCGACCAACCCGGAGCATGTGGCGCTGGCCGGGCGGGTGCGAGAGGTGCTGTCGAAGGCAGGACTCATGCGGCCAGTAATGGCCTGACACACCGTTCAGCGCACAAGGCCACGAAGCTTCAGGGCAGACAGCACGTCTTCATGCGCGTGCTGCCTGGGAACCTCGAAGAAGGACAGTGGGCGCTGACGCCGCGCGAGGTCTCAGCGCGAAGCTCCGGCGTCGAGAGAGCCGCCATCGAGCCAATTTGCCGGTGTCGTGTCGGAAGGGGCGCCCCAGGTCGAGCCGACAGGCACGTCAACCGTCAACGGTCCCGCGTCTTCGCGTGTGCCCGCGTCCGAGGACTCAAGGTTCAACCCTGAGCCCGGCTCTCCATCGAAGACGCGACGAAGAATGCGGCCATCGACATGGACGGCGTAGGCAGCGCCCGAGTCCAGTGGAAGAACCTTTCCGTCACAGGCCACAGGGTCTATGTCCATCCGGACGAAGATGATGTCGCCCTCTCGAATGAAGCGATAGAGGCGAGCATCCTGTCGTTCCCAGCAATGTCCCGGCTGGGTTCCCGAAGGCAGGAAGTCATTGGCCGCGAGCATCAGGGCCTTGAGCACTGCGCCATCCAATTCGAAAGGGGCGATTGAACCGTCCAGCCTGCGCGCTGGCTGGGCGAAGAACTCGGGAAAGCGAAGAGCTGGGTCCACATCGATGGGGCGATGGGGCGTGGCTCGCGGACAGCCGGCGACGAGCAGGAGCCATGGAATGAGCAATCGTCTCATCGGGCTCCACGGAGTGGGTTCACCACGGACCGGAGGACGGCGCGCCCCCTCACGAAGGCAATCCCCACACATCGAGCGAGATCTCCGGCGGAGGCCGATAGTCCTCCAGTCGAGGCATGGGCACGGGCTCGCCCGGTCCACCGGCGATGTCCGCGTAACTCAGCCAGCGTCCATCCGGCGCGGTGACGCGCGAGATGTAATCCCACTCGCATGAGTCGTTGAAGATGACGAAGCACCACCCGTTGGAGCAGAGAATCGGCGTGTCGCCACCGCCGGAGTCCTCCACCCACTGGAGCTGCCGCGTCGAAATCGTGACCTCGCCCCGCTCCAGCGCGTACAGCACCGCGAGCACCTCGTCCTCCGTCAGCTTGTGCTCGCTCGGCTGCTCCTGGAACTCCAGCCGGTTCCCGAACGGGTCCTCCCCGTGGAACCGACGCACCCCCGGCACCTCGAAGCTCCACCTCACCGGATGCTTCGCCTCGCACATGCGCGCCACCAGCGCATCCAACGTCGTCACCCGGAACGCCGGATGCGCCTTCTTCGCCGGCAGGAACGGCTCCTCCACGCCAAGGTGCAGCCCTCGCCCGTCCGGCAGCTCGAACCAGAGCCCACCCCGCTTCGCGAGTTCTGGGGGTTTGGGAATCTCTCGCAGCCCGAGCAGCTCGCCGTAGAAAGCACGGCCTTTGGCCTCCTTGCCTCGGGGCATCGCGAGCTGGATGTGATCAATCCCTTGAATCATGTTCGCCGCTCCCCCTGTCGTGGCGCGTGAGTCTGCCGGGACTCCTGGTGCGGCAGAAGGGCCTCGTGCTCGCCCGACACCGTGTCCGCCTGCCCGCGCCGTGTCACGCGCAGGGCCTGATTCCGCGAGGTTCCATCCTATTGACGATTGGCAGGCGACTTGAAATGGAAGGCGAAGCGGGCGCAGTGTGCCCATCACCGACGCCTCCGTCGGACCCCTTTCCCTTAAGGACGCGCGATGCTTCCCGTCATCCTCGCCCTGCTCCTGTCGCAGACGCCGCCCGCAGCCAACCCGCGCCAGCAGGGCGTACCCATCGGCAAGGGCAAGACGCTGCCCACCGTGCGCCTCAGCGCGCCTTCCGGCGGCTGGACGGTGGACCGCATGCTCCTCATCGAGGGCACCGTCAGCGACACCACCATCGACCCCATCGTCGTGTCCCTCAACGGCGACCGCTACCTGATGCGCACCTTCAACGGGCGCTTCAGCCGCAAGTTCCCCGCGGCCAGCGGCAAGAACGTCGTCACGGTGATGGCCACCAACCAGGCCGGCACCGCGCGCACCCAGGCCACCAGCTACGCCCAGGTGCCGCCCGTCCCGTTCAAGGTCATCCTCACCAGCGACACCGACGGCGTGTACACCGACCTGCACGTCTACGAGCCCACCGACACCAGCGAGAAGGACGGCCAGCTCGCCATCGGCTCCATGGCCCACGTGTACTGGGCGGACACCTCCAGCCCGTCGGGCGGTACCTTCTTCCTCAACTCGCAGGGCGGTGACTTCGACCAGCCCGCGTACGGCCCGTACCTCTACATCCACCGCGCGCCGCCCAAGGGCGTGTACCTGGTGGCGACCAACTACTGGCCCAGCGGCGACAAGGCCCACACCCTGGCCACGCTCAACCTCGCGCTCTTCGAGGGCACGCCCAACGAGGTCCGCCGCATGGTGCGCATCCCCCTGGCCACGCCCGGCACCACGCGCGTGCTCGCCTGGGTGAATGTCCTCGGCGACGGACAGGCGGAGGTCTACGTCCCCTCGCAGGACCCGAAGCCCACGCGCAAGGGCTGGCCCACCAACCTGGACGCGGCCCTCAAGGAGCTCCAGACCAACGGCGACGGCGGCGGCGAGGGCGACTACTGACGCGCGCCGTCTGACGCGAACCGGTCCACCGCCATGCTCGCCCTGTCCCTGCTCCTGCTGCTGGAGGCCGCCGCGCCCGCGCCCGAGTCGCGCGACGTGCTGTTGCGCCGGCAGGTGGCGCAGATCGCGCTCGCGCAGCTGAAGCAGCAGGACGCCGCGTGGCATCCGGACCAGCGCGACTGCGCGGGCCTCATCCGCTTCGCCTTCCGCACCGCCTACAAGCGCATTGCCCCGGAGCGCCTCGCCACGCCGCTGTGGCTGGACGCGCGCGGCAAGCCGTCTGACTTCGCGGACGCGGAGACGTTGCTGCATCACAGCCTGGTGTTCCTGGGCCGGGACGAGGCCACGCGCGACGCGGTGCGCACCGGCGACGTGCTCGCGTTCCGCCAGGAGCAGGACTCGGGCCCCGACTTCCATCTCATGCTGGTGGTGCGCCCGGAGGACCGGGCCCATGCGCCGGCGCGTGTCGTCTACCACCCGGGGGAGAAGGGCGCCGCGGTGCGCACCGGGCTCCTCCACAACCTCGCCGACGAGGCGCCACGCGAGTGGCGTCCGGTGCCGACCAACGGCGCCTTCCTCGGCTTCTTTCGTTTCAAGGAGTGGATGCCATGACAGCACCGTCGAGCCCTCCTCCGGGCACGCCGCCACCGGCGAGCCCACCGCCCAAGCGGGGCGGTCCTCCCAAGGGCCTGTTGATTGGATTGGGCACTGTCTTCGTCGGCGCGGCGGTGGCGGGGGCCTTCGTCCTCGGCCGTCGCACCGGCGGCCCCATGCTGGGCGGTGACGACGGTGCCAGCTCGCCTCCGCTCATCAGCAGCGGCGCGAGCGGCAGCTCCGTCCCTCCCGCGCAGGTGGATGGACTGCCCGAGCCCACCACGTCGGAGCTGGAGGTGCCCGGCACGAGCGCGCCCATGGCCGTGTGGCTGGACGTGCTCCATCCGCCCAAGGTGCGTGAGGCGCTGGCGCGCAATGCGTGGCTGCGCGCGCAGCTGTCGCAGCCGCTGGGGCAGGGCTTCGTCGGAGGCTGGGCCGGGTTCCTCGGCTCCACCGGTGAGGACCTGAAGGCCGACTTCAAGGGCGCGGTGCTGGACCTGCTGGTGGGCCGCGCGGGCAACACGCCGTTCCGCGTGGCGTGGTTCGCCGGTGACGCGCGAGCGAGCACGCCCGCGTTCATCCTGCCCAAGGCGACGACGACGGCGACGGCGGCCTACAACGCGCTGGACGCGGTGGCGAGCCGAGGCACCCTGACGGCGAAGACGTGCCCGGGTGGCACGCCCACCGCCGTGGCGGAGGGGCTGGTGCTCAAGCGCTGGCTGGTGGCGGAGCAGACGCTGTGGGCGGGCAAGACGCCGGACCGGCTCGTCGTCGCGCGGCACCCCGTCGCGGTGCTCCAGGGCCTGTGCGCGGAGGTGCCGGAGCTGCGCGGCGAGGACAACGTGGACGTGGAGCTGGGCTTCCAGCCCGAGGCGTTCGGCCGCGACGTGCAGCTCTTCACCCATGTACTGGGGCTGTCGCCGGACACGCGGCTGCAGTTCGGCGTGGAGGGTGACCGCCTGGTGGGCCGGGGCATCGCTGGCGAGCTGATGGAGGGCACCGCGCGGCTGGACAAGGCGCCGCTGTCCGATGACTTGCTGAAGCTGGTGCCGGAGGAGACGCCGGTGTTGCTGGCCCTGCAGCTGAAGCTGCCGGAGACGCTGACGGCCGAGTCGCTCAAGGCCTTCTGGAAGTCGGGCGGCGAGGGCGCGACGCGCACGCGGCAGGTGGCGGTGGTGTGGACGCCGCGCGGGGACTCGGCGCTGCCTCAAGAGGTGGCGGTGCTGTGGGGCCGCCCCGAGGACGGGCCCGCGCTGGAGGGCTTCTTCACCGGAGGCAGCAGCAAGCTGGTGCAGGCCACGGTGTGCAACCACGTGGTGCTGGCGTCGAGCGACGCGGAGCTGCAGGCGCTGCGCATGTCGTGCTCGGGCGGCAAGCCGAGCATGCTCGCCGCGCCGGGGCCGGTGGTGACGGGGCTGCGCGAGCCGAGCTCGGTGGCCTTCGGGGTGAATCTGGGACGGCTGCTCAGCGGCCTCACCATGGACGGCTTCCTGTCCGAGTCCCGAGTGGGGCGCAACGCGCCGATTCCGAAGGCGGCGCCCCCTGAAATCGAAGCGGCGCGGCGCGACCTGGAGTCGCTGCCGTACCTGGGCCTGCGCGGCACCGTGCAAGGCGATTCGCTGGTTCCTGGAGGTTTCGGGTCATGAGGATGATTGCTCGACTCGCGGTACTGACGGCGGTGGCGCTGTCCGGCGTGGCGATGGCCAAGCCGCTCTACATCACCGTGCCGCGCTCCTATGGCAGCGGCGAGCCGGTGGCGGTGGACGTGGCCTTCGAGGACAAGGGGCCGGTGGAGCTGCGCGTCCTCAAGCCCGACAACGTGGATGCGTTCATCCGCGCGCAGGGCGACTTGCGGCGCGCGTACCAGACGCCTCCGACGATGAACAACCCGGGCCGCGCGCTCAGCCGCGGCGTCAACGCGGTGGGCATGCCGGGCCGGTGGTTGCTCGACGGGCTCAACCAGAACTTCCGCGAGGACGTGCTGACCGTCCTGCCGCCCGCGCCGAACCTGCCGGGCTCCAACGAGCCGTTGGCCAAGGTGGCGGAAGGGCCCAAGAAGCTCGTCGGCGTGCCGCCAGGCTTTACGGTGGCGCGCAGCCAGTGGCTCAACCTGGACCTGGGCGGCGCCGAGCGTGACTTCAACGTGCCCGGCTTCAACTCCAGCGGTGGTTACGGCTTCCAGGAGCGCCGCGTGCTGCTGGCGCCGCTGCCGGCCGGCACCTACGTCCTCCAGCTCGTGCAGGGGCTGGTCGAGGGCCAGGTGGTGCTCGTCGTCAGCGACTTGACGGTGCAGCTCAAGCAGACGGACGGCGAGGTGCTGGTGCGCGTGGCCGGCAAGGACCAGAAGCCGGCCGTGGGCGCGCAGGTGCAGGTGTACCTGCCCAAGGGCAAGGGCCCCACGGGGAAGACGGACGCCAAGGGCGAGGTGCGGCTGGACGTGACGGAGCCGCGCATCATCGCCACCGCGTCGGTGGGCGGCGATATGGCGATTGTCGACACGGACTTCTACTCCACGCTGGCGGTGGCGCCGGACGTGTTCATCTACAGCGACCGGCCCATCTACAAGCCGGGCCATGAGGTGAAGTTCCGCGGCGTGCTGCGCCAGCCGGACACCTTCCTCGCGCGGCTGTTCACGCCGAAGAAGAAGGAAGTGAATGTGAAGCTCGTCTCGCAGGAGGGCCGCGCGCTCACCACGCGCGTGTCCGTGGACGAGTTCGGTGCCTTCCACGGCACGCTCAAGGTGCCCGATGACTTGGGCACGGGCGTGCTGCGCGTGGAGGCGGAGCTGGACGGCCAGCCGCACCAGGGCGAGGCGCGCGTGCAGGACTACGTGAAGCCGACCTTCTACCTGGAGGCGGAGCCCGAGTCGGAGACGGTGGTGCCCGGCCAGTCGCTGCGCGTGAAGGTGCGCGCGCGTCGCTACGCGGGTGGCGTGCCCGCTGGCGCGAAGTATGAGGTGTTCCTGTACCGCAGCCTGTTGGACGCGCCCGCGTGGGTGGATGACTCCGGCAAGGGGGGCCAGGGCAGCGACGTGACGTACGGCTCGCAGTCCAGCAACGAGGGCAAGCTGAGCGTGCCGGAGCGGCTGTACTCCTCCGTGGCGGAGCGCGGCGCGAGCGAGGACCCGTGGGCCAGCGCCACCGGCTTCGATGCGAGCGGCGAGGCGGCGATTGAAGTCGCGGTGCCGGAGCTGAAGCCCGGAGAGGAGCGGCTGCCGTACCGCTACTCGCTCACCGTGCGCGCGCGGGATGACCAGGAGACGTTCGCCAACTCGACGACGTCGTTCTTCCTGTCGAAGGTGGAGGTGCTGGGCACGGCGCGCTACTCGGACGCGGTGGTGGCCAAGGGCGGCGAGGCGCAGCTGTCGGTGCGCGCGACGACGCTGTCGGGCAAGGCCTACGGCGTCACGCAGGGCGAGGTGGAGTTCGTGCTGCGCCGCGCCGACGGCTCCGAGAAGAGCCTGGGCAAGCGCTCGTTCACCACGGCGGCGGACGGGACGCACCGCGAGAAGGCGCCCACGTCGGACGTGGGCGCGGTGCTGGCGCGCGTGGTGGTGAAGGACAAGCGCGGCGAGACGTGGCAGGGCGAGGAGTCGCTGCTCGTCATCGGCTCGGCGGACGAGGCCGTGGCGCAGGTGCCCAACCTCACGCTGGCGTCGTTGTCGGGCACGCTGGAGCCCGGAGACTCGGCGCGGCTGGTGGCGCTCCTGCCGGATGGCTGGGGCGCGGGTGGCCGTGACGCGGGCCCGGTGTGGGTGACGCTGGCGGGCGCCAGCCTCTATGACACGCAGGTGGTGGAGCTGACGGGCCGCACGCTGGTGCACAGCTTCAGCGTGGAGAAGCGCTTCGGCGGCGCGGTGTATGCGTCCGTGGCGTACCCCACGTCGATGGGCCGCTGGGAGGAGCGCACGGTGGCGTTCCGCGTGATTCCGCGCGAGCGCACGCTCACCGTGGAGATCCAGCCGCGTCGCGCCGAGGCCACGCCGCTGACCGAGCAGACCATCGACGTGCGCGTCGTGGACCACGAGGGCAAGGGCGTCGTCGCGCAGCTCTCGCTGGGCGTGGTGGACAAGGCCGTCTATGCCATCCAGTCCGAGTTCCGCCCCAGGGTGCTGGACTTCTTCTACCCGCCGGCGCGCAACAACGTGTCCAACTTCTACTCCTCGGAGTTCCAGGGGTACGGGTACGGCGAGGCGCTGGCGCGCAAGATGGCGGGGCTGCCGGACCATGCCTTCGCGTCCATCAAGCCGCCCAGCCGTCAGGCGAAGGACTTGGAGAAGGACACGGCGCACTGGGACCCGACGGTGGTGACGGACCGCGACGGCCGGGCCACGGTGCGCTTCACGCTGCCGTCCAACCAGACGCTGTGGGTGGTGACGGCGGTGGCGGCGGACACGTCCGGCCGCTTCGGCGAGAGCACGTCCGAGTTCGCCTCGCGCGGCGGCCTCAACCTGTACGCGGCGCTGCCGCAGTTCCTTCGCGAGGGTGACGAGGCGCTGGCCTCCATCCGCTTGTCCGCGGGGGAGAAGTCGCCGGGGAGCCAGTTGCTTGAGGTGAAGCTCGCGTCGCTGGGCGCGCTGAAGGCGGACCAGTCGCAGCACAAGGTGGAGCTGGCGAAGGGCGGCGAGCAGGTGGTGCCGCTGACGCTGCGCGCCGCCTCGACGGGTGATGCGCAGCTCGCGGTGGACGTGTCGGGTGGCAAGGACCCGCTGAAGGACCGCAAGCTGTTCCAGGTGGCGCCTGCGGCGGTGGAGGACGTCGTCAAGGTGAGCGCCTGGGGTGGTGGCGCGCTGGAGGTGCCCGCGGCGAAGGAGGCGACGCTGACGCGCGTGGAGCTGGTGCTCCAGCCGTCCATCGTCGACGCGGCGCTGGCCAACGTGCGCGAGCTGCTGTCGTACCCGTACGGGTGCCTGGAGCAGCTCGTGTCGACGACGGTGCCCAACGTGGCGGTGTACCAGGTGCTCCAGAAGGCGGGCGCGCTGGCGAAGCTGGACACAGAGACGCAGGCGCTGCTGGCGGAGGCTCGCAGCCGCTCCGTGCAGGGCACCGCGCGCATCCTCAACCTGTCGGTGAAGGGCGGCGGCTTCACCTGGTTCGGCGGCTACAGCACGCCGAGCCTGCCGCTTACGCTCATCGCGCTGGACGGTCTGGCGTACGCGGCCGAGGCGGGCCTGGTGGACCGCGCGGACCCGCGCCTCGTCGAAAGCACGCGCTGGCTGGAGGCCCAGGAAGGTCTGCCGCCCGAGTACGAGGCCACGCGGGCCTACGTGCTGGCGCGGCTGGAGGGGCCGAAGCAGGCGGCGCGCGTGCGTGCGCTGGTGGAGGCCTCCGAGTCCGGTGAGCTGTACTCGCTGGCGCTGGCGGTGCTCGCGGCGGAGAAGGCGGGCGTCATCAAGGAGCCGGCGCTCCAGGCGCGCATCAACTCGCTGGTGAAGCGCAGCTCTGAGGGGTTCACGACGCTGGCCGCGTACAAGCCGGGCCAGGAGCTGGAGACGTCGGAGGCGTTCTTCCGCTTCCCGCTGCGGCGCGTGGGCATGACTGCGATTGCCGCGCACGCGGCGTCGTTCGGCACGCTGGATGTCACCCGTGCCCGCAAGCGCATCCTGGAGATGCTGTCCGAGCCGGACCTGTCCACGTTCGACCGGAGCACCGCGCTGTTGCACTCGCTGTGGCTGTTGGAGCGCGACGCGAAGGCGTTCAAGGGCATGACTCCGCCGGAGGTGAAGGGCACCAAGGGCGCGGTGAAGTTCTCGCCGCGCGGCATGGGGCTGGTCGCGACGCTGGAGCCGGGGACGCGCACGGTGGACGTGGGTGGCTTCGACGGCGTGGCGACGCTTCGGGCCACCGCGCTCACGCCGCTGTCCGCGGTGCGTGCGCAGGCGGAGGGCATGTCGCTCTCGCGTGCGTACTACGCGCTGCGCGAGGGCGGGAAGGTGAAGCTCGGCGCGGGGGACACCGTGTCGCAGGGCGAAGAGGTCTACGTGGAGCTGACGATGGACGCGCGCGGGAGCAACAAGGTGCGTTCGGCGTACTACGTGGTGGAGGACGCGGTGCCCGCGGGCTTCGTGGCGCTCCAGGAGGACAAGGCGTTCCGCGGTCCTCCGCACTCGCTGCCGTTGGTGCCGGAGGCGCTGAAGCGCCGGGTGCTGAGCCCGGAGCGGGCGACGTTCTTCTTCGAGGAGCCGGCGTGGTGGAGCGACAGCCCGCGCACGGTGGGCTACGTGCTGCGCGCGCAGTTCCCCGGCACGTTCTCCGCGCCTCCCGCGAGCATCGAGGACATGTACGCCGCGAGCATCCACGGCCGCACGGCCGCGGACTCGCTGAAGGTGATTCCGTCGAAGAAGGGCACGGGAGACCTGTAGTCGATGGGGTGGGCCTCCGTGGTGGCCGTGCTTCTGACGGCCACTCCCGCCTTCGTCACGCGAGGTGACGTGACGCCCGAGTCGGACCTTCGTCGCGAGGCGGAGGCCGGCTGGGCGGCGTTGGAGGCGGTGTACGCGGCGGAGGCGGGTGGGGCGCCGGTGAAGGCCCCGGCCTCCATCGTCCTCCAGCGAGGCGTGGCCCTGTCGCCCGAGCGCAACGCGCAGGGTCGGCCGGGGCTCGTGGAGCTGCGGCAGAACACGCCGGGCGTGTTGGACGAGCGGCTGCGCGTGGCGCTGCGACACGAGCTGGCGCATCAGCTCCTGTGGTGGGCCTGTCCGCAGTCGAGCGAGGACCGGCTGTTCCACGAGGCCTTCGCGGTGGCGCTGAGCGGCGAGCTGCCCGCGTGGCGCGAGGGCCCGTATCAATCCCTGTCACGCGCGGCGTCGGAGCTGGCGGCGGCGCCCGCGGTGGACTCGACTCGCGCGCGGCGGGCGCTGGCGCGGCTGTTGAGCGAGACGGTGGGGTTCCCCAAGGCGCTGTCGCGGCGGCTTCGCCAGTGTCACGACGGGGCGCGGTGGGTGGTGCCGCTGTCCATCGACGAGTTGGCGGACGTGGAGGTGCGCGCGGCGGGGCCGGCCACGGTGGTCGTGAGTCGTCACTCCGGCGAGGTGCTGCTATCGGAGGGCGAGGTGCGGCGCGCGCTGCCCTATGGCTCCGCGCTGAAGCCCTTCGTGTACGCGGCGGGCCGAGGGCATCCGGTGCTGGCGCCGCGCGTGGACGTGCAGGAGTGGGCGTGTGGCCCGGGGCTGCCGGCGAAGGTGGATGCGCGCACGGCGCTGTTGCGCTCGTGCAACGGGTACTTCCTGGACTGGGAGACGCAGGGCTCGGCGCCGAAGGGGTTTGGCGCGTGGGAGCCGGTGCTGTCGGCGCTGGGGATGACGGGGACGCCGGTGGACATGGCGGACGTGGTGGGGCTGCGCTCCACGCTGGCGCTGTCTCCATGGGGGATGGCGCAGGCGTATCGGCTGTTGGCGGAGGCTCGGCCGGACGTGGTGGCGGTGCTGGCGGACAACGCGGCGCGAGGGACCTTGGCGGAGCTGCCCGCGTCGAAGGCGCTGGTGGGCGTGGCGACGAAGACGGGCACGGTGCGGGACGCGGCGAGCCGTCCGCAGTACGGCTGGATTGTCGCGGTGGACGGGGACCTGGTGGTGGTGGCGGTGCGGCCGGGGAAGATGCCGCGTCAGTTCGCGGAGGAGATTCCCGCAGCGCTGGCGAGGGCGCGCAAGCAGGCGGGAGTGGAGGCGGCGCGGGTGCAGGTGTTGGGGTTGGTGCCCGCGCGCGAGGTGGAGGCGCGGTGCGCGGGCGTGGGCTTCACGGTGGAGGACGGGCTGCCGAAGGCCGCGCCGGTGGAGTGGGCTCGGCTGGAGGGATTGACGGTGCACGGAGCGGCGGTGTGTCTGGGCGCGCCGTGGCGGGTGCGCTTTCCGAAGGGGCCGGAGGAGGGACGGGACTACGCGGGAGTCTTCACGTGGTCGCCGCCGCCCGCGTACCGCCCGCCCGCGGGAGTGCCCACGTCACCGAGCGCGATGAAGGCGCGGCGGGGCTCGGACTTCGTGTTCCGCACGACGCGGCTGCAGTACACGGCGGGCGTGGTGGCGGCGGAGGACGTGACGCTGAAGGGCGAGGCGCGGCTGGCATTGGCGCGGGTGGTGGCGCACAACGAGCGGCACAGCCGTCACCCGGGCCGGGCCGTCTGCGACACGACCCACTGTCAGGCCTTTCGAGGCACGGTGCGGGTGCAGCGAGACGACGCGAAGGCGCTGAGACTTCCGGCGCTCAAGTGGCGGGAGTGGCTGTTGTTCTCTCAAGGAGGACAGGAGCCCTGGACGCAGGAACGGCCGCGAGCGGACGTGGAGCGACTGCTGGGCAAGGGGCTGGTGTCGCTGCGCTTCGAAGAGGGACGCGTCCAATACCTGCTCACGGAGAAGGAGGGTGCGTCGACCTTCGAGAGTGGGCGCTCACTGCCGTGTGAGCTGTTGCGCTCGGGCTTGAAGCTGCCGTCCTGTCCCCGCACGGCGTCGTTCAATGGCGATGCGCTGGTGTTCGAGGGGCGCGGACGCGGGCACGGCGAGGGCCTGGACGTCGAGGCGGCGAAGTCGAGTCGACTCCGCAGTGACGCGATTCTCGAGAACGCCTACGGCCGGAGCCGCCCCGAGCCTCGGGACGTGGATTAAGGCTTCGCGAGGAGGGGCAATACCAGCCGGGCGCGGGTCCCTCCCTCGGTGACACCCTGGAGGGACAGCGTGCCTCCGTGGGCTTCGATGATTCGGCGCACGAGCGTCAACCCGAGGCCCGTGCCTCCCGTCTCTCTCGCGCGGCTGCGGTCGGTGCGGAAGAACGGCGTGGTGAGCTTCGGCAGGTCCTCGTCGCTGATGCCGATGCCCCGGTCCTCCACTTCCAGGTGCACCGCGTCGGCTTCCACCTGGGCCCGCAGCGTCACCGGACTGCCGGGCTCCGAGTACTTGCGCGCGTTGTCGAGCAGGTTGTGCAGCGCGCGCCGCACCAGCACCGGGTCGGCTTCCAGCGTCGGCAGGTTCTCGGCCACGTCCAACTGGAGGCGACACTCAGGGGCGCTCTTCTGGAAGCGCTCGGCGGCGTCCTTCACGAACTCCGTCAGCCGCAGCGTCGCCCGTTGGATGCGAGGTCCCGGCTGTCCTGCCTGGTTCGCCTCCAGGTCCAACCGGGCCATCTGCAACACGCCATCCACGAGCTGCTGAAGCTCACCGATGTCCCGCCGCAGCTCCGGCAGCCGCGTCGCCAGCTCTTCCGGTTGCCCGTCCTCCACCAGGTCCAGCGTCACGCCCAGACGCGCCAGGGGCGTGCGCAGCTCGTGCGACACGTTGGCCAGCAGCTCCTTCTGGCCCCGGATGAGCGACTCCGTCCGTGCGGCCATCGTGTCGAAGGTGTTCCCCAGCACCGCCACTTCGTTCCGGCCCTTCAGCCGCGCGCGCGCGGACAGGTTCCCTCGGCCAAACTCCCCCACCACGGTGGTCAATTGCTCCAGCGGGGAGACCAGCGCCCACGCCAGGGGCACCGAGAGTCCCGCCAGCACGACCAGCACCAGGGCCAGCACTCCGCCCAGCACCGTGTACGTCCGACGATTGTTGGCCTCATGCAGCAGATAGCCCACCACGGTGTTGCCTCGCCACGTGGGGGTGGCCCAGTGGTTCTGGCCGTCACGTTTGAACCAGCTCTTGCCGGTGCGAAGCTCGCGCCGCTCGGCGTCATCGAGCGCCCTCAGGGGAGGTCGCGCCGATGAGGCCTTCACGGTGCCCTGGAGGTCATACAGCGTGGCCCGGAGCTTTCCTTGCGCGGCGAGGGACTCCATCAGGGGCGCGAGCTCGGGAGAATCCGCGGCGGCCAGCTCCACCAGCCGCTCGTACGTCTTTTCCGTGTCCTGTCCTACGATCTGCGACTCCACGAGGCTGGCGATGACCGCGAAGGACACGACCGCTCCCCCCAGCATCAACAGGCCATACAGATAGATGCGCCAGAACATCCGGCGAGGACGCAGCCGCTCACTGAGCTTCATGACTCGTCGCCTCGCTCCAGGACGTACCCCACGCCCCGCACCGTCTTGAGCATCCGGGGATTGCGCGCGTCGTCCCCCAGCTTCTGACGCAGCCGGGACACATGCACGTCGATGGCGCGGTCCACGGGGCCGTCCGGGTCGCTGCCCTTCGCCAGCTCCAGCAACTGCTCGCGCGACAGCACCCGTCCCGCGCGCTCAGCGAGCCCGAGCAGCAAGGCGAACTCGTGCCGCGTCAGCGACAACACCTGTCCATCCAGCGACGCCCGCAAGTCATTCCGGTTCAGCGTGAGCGAGCCCACGCGCACCACCTCGCGCGAGGGCCCCAGCAGCCCACGACTGCGCCGCACCAACGCTTGGATGCGAGCCAGCAACTCCCGGGAGGAGAAGGGCTTGGGCAGATAGTCGTCCGCGCCCAGCTCCAGCCCCATCACCCGGTCCGCCTCCTCGCCGCGCGCGGTGAGCATGAGGATGGGCACCGCCGAGCGCTCCCGCAGCTCTCGGCACACGGTGAGCCCATCCTTCCGGGGCAGCATGATGTCGATGAGGATGGCGTCGAAGGCGCGGCGCGAGGCTTCAAGCAGACCCTGCTCGCCATCTCGCGCGAGGCACGTGCGCACGCCCTGGCGCTCCAGGTACTCGGCGGTGAGGCGCGCCAGGTGCGCGTCGTCCTCGATGAGGAGCACCTCGATGCCGGGTGACGGTGTGGCGTTTCCCATCATGTCACCCAGTCTAGTGGCGCTGGCACGCGGCGGGCTCACCGTCGAACCACGGGAGCGAATCACCCACCAGTTGCCGCCGCCAGCCGAGCAGGAGCAGGCCTGTCGCGCAGGCGCCCCCAGGCGTCATGAGCTGCTTCACCCATTCCCGGGGATTCAGCTGGCGCGCCTGCCACACGCCGACCTCGACGAGGAACTGGGACAGCTCCACCAGGTCTGTCGGTCGAAGGCTGGACCTCATGTCGAGGCTCGGGGGCATCGCGGACCGCGACGCGAAGGCGAGCAGCAACAGGACTTGGACGGCGAGCTGAACAACCGCATGGAGACGTCGGACGGGGCGTGGGGACGACATCGAACCTCCCAGGGCCAGGACCTCGGGGTCCTTGGATGCCTCGCAGTTCAACGCCGGGATGTCGCGGGAGGATGTGCGGAATGTAAACGAATGTAACGGGCCGCCAGGTGGGCGCGTGCATTGGCACGTCCGTGAGAATCAGCCATGTTCGCGGGCAGAGGGGTTGGTCCATCTGCCTGGCTGAGGCAGCGTGGGACGCCGAGCGCTCCACCGGCGTCCCTCCAGGCCCGGGCCTCGACGTTCATGAGACTTGCGAGACCTCATGAGATACCCCGGGACGGCGGACGCCGCTGAAAACGACGACGCCGGAGCCTCCTCGTGGGAGACCCCGGCGCCGAGCCGACAACAGTCCGTGCTGTCGTGAGACGTCCTAGCGGTAGGTCGCCGTCAACTGGTCCGCGCGCGCCGACTGGCCCGCGGTGAACGTGTTCATGCAGTTGTCGTCGGTGTAGTCCATGAAGTTGGTGATGGGGTCCGCGCCCGCCGTCGAGCAGGTGTCGCGGCCCGAGGGGCAGCCGTACGCCGGGGAGGCCTCGGCCGGGGTGTCGCTGACCGAGTCACCCGTGGCGGTGCAGCCGCCCTGGAACGTGTGGTACAGGCCCAGCCAGTGGCCGACCTCGTGCGTGCCCGTGTCGCCCTCGTTGTAGGGCACCGCCGAGCCGCCCGGAACGCTGCTGTAGAGCATGACCACGCCGTCCTGCAGCGGCTGCGAGGTGTAGCTGGAGGGGAACGTCGCCCAGCCCAGCAGGCCGCCGCTCAGGTTGGCGGTGTAGATGTTGAGGCTCTCCTTGCCACCCTTGCGCAGGGCCTTCTTCATCGCGCGCTCATTCGCGCTGCCGTCCTTGAGCGCGAACCACTTCGAGTTCGTCGTGCGGTCCGTGCCCTGGAGCACGAAGCGGAACGGGGTGTTGGCATAGGCCGCGTTCAGCACGTTCATCTGCGCGGTGATCTGCGAGTCCGGGATGTCGCCGTTCGCGATGCCCGAGCCCTTGTTGATGACGTGGAAGTAGGTCGGCACCGTCACCGAACCCACCGCGCGCATCGCCGTCTTCTGCTCGGCCAGGAAGGCGTCGATGGCGGCGCGCTCCTCCACCGAGGGCTCAATCGTCGCACAGCCACGGTGCAGCGCCGTCTGCTCCACCGCGGGGTCCGCCGGCGTCGGGGCCTCCGCGGCCTCCTCGCCCTTGCACGCGGCGAGGCTCAGCAGGGCACCGGCAAACACGGCCAGACGAGCATTCTTCTTCGCGACGCTGCCAATCATTATCATCTCCAGGGAAGATGGAGATTTAATGAATAACTGAATGAAACAGCGAGAGTCAATGCCACCATGAGACATTCTGTAGGCAATCTCCGTGTGTCCGATGACGTACTGCGGGACAGATGAGACAGCGATGCTCCAGTTCGCGGGGCCGATTGTAAAATGTCTTTCATTCCGCCGGCCCGCGCCCGGGACATCGAAAACCTCACGCAGGGGTGCTGTTTGACGCAGGGGCTGGCGAGCGGGCGGCGATTGCCGGGACAGGGGGGCTGAACCAGCTTCCGGCATTCCCTGTCCAGGAGGACGGCATGGCTCGAAGGATTCTTGGTGGTGGTGGTGCGGCGGCCCTGGCGGCGGCGCTGGTGTTCGGCACGATGACGGGCACGGCGCTCGCGGAAGACGAGGCCAAGAAGGCCCACAAGGAAGACAAGCGCATTGGCGAGGCGGCGGCCGAGAAGGAGCTGTATGTCGGCAAGCTGGCCCTGTTCGACGCCAAGCAGATTGCCCTGGGCAACCTGGCGCTGGAGAAGACGCAGGACCCGCAGGTGCGTCAGTTCGCGCAGAAGCTGGTGACGGACCACAAGCAGCACCTGTCCGACCTCAAGGCGTGGGCCGACAGCAAGTCCATCGAGGTGGCGACCATCGACCTGTCCGGGCCTCCCGGCACCGGTGGCTCCGGGGCCACCCCCGGCATGCAGGAGGGCTACGACAAGAAGATGGAGGGCGTGGACGAGCGCCTGAACAAGCGCATCACCGAGGCGGAGAAGGAGCTGGACAAGCTGCGCGAGAAGAATGGCAAGGAGTTCGACAAGGACTTCCTCTCGCGCGTCGCCGATGACGGCAAGAAGGGGCAGGACCTGGCCAAGGAAGGCATGGACAAGTACAAGACCGACGCCGCCTTCAGCGCGCTCCTGAGCAAGACGCGTCAGGGCATCGCGGGCAACGAGACGATGGCCAAGGAGCTCGAGAAGTCCATGCGTCGCTGAAGGGCGCGCGGGCTCTCGTGAGGCATCGGCGCGGTGACTCGGGGCGACCCGGTGTCACCGCGCCGGCGTTCCAGGCAGTGTGTGGGACTCCAGGCGCGGGCGCTTCTCCTGGGTTGACGTCGCGGCGGACGGATGCCTATCCCGGCACATGGCGAATGCCTGGAAGTGGATGATGGCCTGGGGTTTCACGGTGCTGTGCGCGTGCGCGACGTCGGCGCCGCAGGTCCCGCCCGTCGCGCCCGAAGGGGCCACACCCGCGGGCCCCTTCCTGCCGGAAGCCCGGGCGCTCTTCGAGGGATGCACGCCCGTCCCCGACAGCACCAGCTCGCGCATCTATCAATGTGGTGACGCGACGGTGTGGCTCGTCGAGCGCAAGGGCGTGCCCGCCGCGCGGGTGCTCACGCACGCCCGGGCGCGTCTGGTGGAGCGGCTGGGGGAGGGCGTGGTGGTGGCGGAGGGGGCGCTGCCGCTCGCGGGGCGCTCGTGGCCGGCGGCCCGCTTCGCCATGTGCGAGGTGGGGGACGCGGGTCTGGAGGGACCGGGCTCCTGTCGCGCGGGCGGCTATCTGGTCTCCGTGGCGGGGCTGCTGGGGAGGCAGCGGGAGCTGGGCTGTGTCGCGAAGGACAACGCCCAGCCCGCGTTGACGCGCTGCCTGGAGCTCTTCGAGTTCCTCGCGGCGCGCGGCAGTCCGGAGGGCGAGTCGCTGGACGCGGCGGCGTTGCTGCTGCCACCGCGGCTGCCCTGGCGCACGCTCGCGGTGCCCGAAGGCTGCCAGCCGTCGCTGTCCACCAGTCGCGAGGGGCGCATCCGCTGTGACGACGCGTCGTTGGTGTGGAGCGTGTATCGGCCCGCGCGGGAGGAGGTGACGGTGCGCTGGAGGGACCAGAGCGTCGCCGAGCTCAGGGCGGCGCTGCCGGGCGCAAGTCCCGTGGAGGAGGTGGAGTGCCTCCTGGAGGAGCGGCCCGCGCGGTGTCAGCGCTTCACCGCGCCGTCCGCGCGAGGCCCGCTCGTCGTCTGGGCTGGGGCGATGCAGTGGGACGACCGGGCACTGTTCGCTGCGTGCAGCTTCCTCGCGTCGGCCGAGCCCGCGTTCCCCGCGGTCTGCAATGGTGCCTTCTCCGTACCCTGAACCCACCGTCCCGCGCGAAGGGGCCGCCTCGTGTATGCCTTGCAGGATGTCTCCAAGCGCTTCGGCACCACGCAGGCGCTGCACGCGCTGAACCTCACCTTGCCCACGGGGCGGACCACCGTGCTGCTGGGGCCGAGCGGCTGCGGCAAGTCCACGTTGGTGCGACTGCTCAACGGGCTGCTGCATCCGGACACGGGGCAGGTGCTCTATGGGGGCAAGCCCCTGCCCATGGACGCGAAGGCGCTGCTGTCGGTGCGTCATCGGGTGGGCTACGCGCTCCAGGGGGGCGGGCTGTTTCCGCACCTCACGGGAGAGGAGAACGTCACGCTGATGGCCCAGCACCTGCGCTGGTCTCCCGCGAAGACTCGCGAGCGGAGGGATGTGCTGGTGGAGTTGACGCGGTTTCCAGCCGAGGCGCTCGCGCGCTATCCGGCGCAGCTCTCTGGAGGACAGCGACAGCGGGTGGCGTTGATGCGCGCGCTCATGTTGGACCCGGAGGTGTTGTTGCTCGACGAGCCGCTGGGGGCGTTGGACCCGCTGGTGCGGCATGAGCTGCAAGCGGACCTTCGCGCCATCTTCGCGCGGCTGCGCAAGACGGTGGTGCTGGTGACGCATGACCTCGCGGAGGCGGGGTTCCTCGGCGATGACATCGTGCTCATGCGGGAGGGGCGCGTGGTGCAACAGGGCAGCCTGATGGACCTGGAGACCCGCCCCGCCGACCCGTTCGTCACGCGGTTCATCCAGGCCCAGCGACTGGCGCCGGGGAGCGGAGCGTCGGCATGAGTACGTGGAGAACCCGCGCATCGATGGGCCTCGCCGTGCTCCTCCTGCTCTCGCTGGCGCTGACGGCCTGCGAGCGCGCGAGCACGACCCAGGGTGAGCCCTCCGTGCGCGTGGGCTCCAAGAAGTTCACCGAGTCCGTCATCCTCGGAGAGATGGTGTCGCAGCTCGCGAGGAGTACCGGCGCGAGCGTGCGGCATCGGCGCGAACTCGGTGGCACCGCCGTGCTCTGGGAAGCGCTGCGCCGAGGCGAGCTGGATGTGTATCCCGAGTACACCGGCACGCTGCGCCAGGAGCTGCTCTCCGGACGCAAGCTGCCCGACGTCGCGGCCCTGCGTGTCGCCCTGGCCGAAGAGGGGCTGCGCATGAGCGCGCCGCTCGGCTTCAACAACACCTATGCGCTGGGCATGAAGGAGGCCGAGGCCGAGCGCCTGGGCATCCGGAGCATCTCCGACCTGCGCGAGCACCCGGACCTGCGCTTCGGCTTCAGCAACGAGTTCATGGAGCGCGGCGACGGCTGGCCCGCGCTCCGCGACAGCTACCGTCTCCCCCAGCGCGACGTGCGCGGCCTGGACCATGACCTCGCCTATCGCGGCATGGAGGCGGGCTCCGTCCAGGTGACGGACCTGTACTCCACGGACGCCGAAATCGCCGCCTATGGCCTGCGCGTCCTCGTGGACGACGCTCGCCACTTCCCCGCGTACGACGCCGTGCTCCTCTACCGCGCGGACTTCGAGTCGCGCGCTCCAGAGGCCCTCGCGGCCATCCTGCGACTCTCCGGCACGCTGTCGGAGGAGAAGATGGTGAAGCTCAACGCCCGCGCGCGCCTGGAGCGCGTGCCCGAGGCGCAGGTGGCCTCCGACTTCCTCTCGCAAGCCCTGGGCGTCTCCACCGTGGTGCGCGGCGAGGGCCTGGTCTCCCGCGTCTGGCACCGCACGCGGGAGCACCTGTTCCTCGTCGGCGTCTCGCTGCTCGGGGCCCTGGCGCTCGCGGTGCCGCTGGGCGTGCTCGCCGCTCGCAGTCCCCGACTCGGGCAGGCCGTGCTCGGCCTCGCTGGCGTCATCCAGACCATCCCCTCGCTGGCGCTGCTCGTGGTGATGATTCCGCTGCTGGGCATCGGCTCGCGGCCCGCCATCGCCGCGCTGTTCCTCTACAGCCTCCTGCCCATCGTCCGGAACACGGCCTCGGGACTCACCGGCATCCCCCTTGAAGTCCGCGAGTCCGCGGACGCGCTGGGCCTGCCTCCGCGCGCGCGGCTGTGGCGCATCGATTTGCCCATGGCCTCGCCCTCCATCCTCGCGGGCATCCAGACGGCCGCCGTCATCAACGTGGGCACCGCCACCCTCGGCGCGCTCGTGGGCGCGGGCGGCTACGGCCAGCCCATCCTCACCGGCATCCGCCTGGACGACACGCGCCTCATCCTCGAAGGCGCGGTGCCCGCCGCCGTGCTCGCCCTGCTCGTCAGCGGCGTGTTCGAGGCCCTGGGCCGTGTCCTCGTCCCCAAGGGCCTGCGGCTGCGCGCGGAGTCGGAGTCGCGCTGAGACGCGCTACACGGGCGACGCGTGCGTCGACACCGTCTCCACCACCGGCTCCGCCCTGGGCGCATCGGCCGCGAGCCCCGCCGCGCACAGGCTCACCACGGCCATCCACACGAAGTCCGCCAGCAGCAGGTGCACCAGTTGCAACCACACCGGCGCCAGGAGCACCACGTTGACCAGGCCCGCCATCAGCTGCACCGAGTAGAGGATGCTGATGATGAGCGCCGCGCGCTTCACCTCCACCGAGGGCCGCAGCCGCGCCATCCACCGGCCAATCAACACCAGCAGCGCGCCCAGGGACACCGCGAGCACCGGGTGCAGGATGCGCCGGCGGATGAAGACGTGCGCCGTGTCCGACACGTCCTGGCGCAGCCCCTCCATCAGCGTCTCCGAGGGGAACAACGTGTCACCGAGCGCCGCCACAGCGCCGCTCACGCCGAGCAGCAGCATCCCCGCCACGCTCGTGCCCACCAGCACGCCCACCCACCCCTGGCCCCGGAACGTCAGCGGTGCACGCCCCCGGGCGAACCGGATGACCAGCGTCTGCGCGCCCACCAACAAGAACGTGTTCACCAGGTGCACGCCCATCCACACCGCGCGGCCCAGGGACGCGTTGTCCGCCACGTACTTGAGCAGCACGATGCCGGCGCCCACGAGGGCCTCCGTCAGCATGAAGAACAGCGCCCAGCTCGCCGCCTTGCGCACCGGGTGACCCTTCGCATGTGCTCGAAGGGCCCACACGCACAGGGCCACCGCGAGAATCATGACGAGCCCGCTCGTCAGCCGGTGGGTGTACTCGATGAGCGTCTGCACGGTGGGCTCGCGGGGCACCACCTCGCCGTTGCAGTGCGGCCAGTGGTCGCCGCAGCCCGCGCCGGAGCCCGTCGCCCGGACGAAGGCGCCCCACAGAATCACCCCCAGCGTGAAGACCAGCACTCCGACGCTGAAGGCCTGGAACCGACGTGACGAGGCGGCGTGAGTCATCGCGGTCCCCTTAACCCACTTCGACCCCACTCGCTGCCCGAGCCCCCTCATCCAGTTTCAACCGCGCCATCAGCCGCGCTGCTCGCCTCCCTGCTCGCAGTGCGTCAGGCCATATCCGGATAGGGCCAGCCGGATGTCCCACTCGGGCTGTTGGATATACCTGCTCCCTTTGCCTACCCGTTCGGATGATTTCCATTGAGCAGATCCATCGGCCTAAGGGGTGGCACGTATGGTGCTTAACGAATGCTCAGTGAGCGACGGACCTCTCCGGAGGCTGGCGACACACGGTTTGAACAGGTGACCGCTCTTGAGTGGTCCCGGCACCCAGGGTCGAAGCTTCCCCCCTCTTTGGCCCATGGGTGTGTTCTTTGAGAGGCATCGATTCGGAAGCAGCACTGCGCTCTGGGCCGGGGTTCCCCCCCTCCCCGGCCCGGAGCGTGACCTCTTCTTTCAGCCTCGACAGGTTCCCACAGGGGTGTGGGGAAACAGGGCGGGGCGCATCGCGGGTTGGGGACGATTCCTCAACCCTCAGCCCGCGATGCGCATCTGCTCCGCCCCCAGCACCGTCGGCAGCGGCCCGTAGGCCATGGAGCGCTCGATGACGTTGCGCAGCTCGCGCACGTTGCCGGGCCAGTGGTGGGCCATCAGCGTCGCCAGGGCATCAGGCCCCAGTACGGGTGGCGTCTGGCCCTCTGGCGTGAGCTGCCGGACGAAGTGCTTCGCCAGCGCCACCACGTCCTCGCGACGCTCGCGCAGCGGGGGCACCCGCACCGGCACCACCTGCAACCGGTAGTAGAGGTCCTCGCGGAAGCGGCCCTCGCGCACCAGTTGGCTCAAGTCCCGGTGGGTGGCCGCCACCACGCGCACGTCCACTTCCACCGGCCGCGTCTCGCCCAGGGGGAACACCTCCCCGTTCTCCAGCACGCGCAGGAGCTTGGGCTGCACGTCCAGCGGCAGCTCGCCAATCTCGTCCAGGAAGAGGGTGCCGCCGTGGGCCGCGCGCAGCACGCCGGGGTGGTCCGACGCCGCGCCGGTGAAGGAGCCGCGCCGGTAGCCGAAGAGCTGCCCCTCGAAGAGCTCCTTGGGGACGGCGGCGCAGTTGAAGGCGACGTAGGGGCGCTGCGAGCGGGTGGACAGCACGTGCAGCGCGCGCGCGACGACTTCCTTTCCCGCGCCGGACTCGCCGGTGACGATGACGGTGGAGCGGCTGGCGGACAGGCGCGCCAGCTCCACGCGCATCCGCTTCATGGAGGGTGAGGCGGCGATGAAGCCCGGCAGCTCCGCGTCCCGGTTCGGCTCCTCCGGCGCGGACTCGTTCGAGCCGGGTACCTCCACGTTCACCATCGCGAAGCCGCGCAGGGTGGCCACCTCCAGCGCGAAGCCGCCCAGCCGGGACAGCGCCGTGAGCAGCGCGCGGCCATCCGCCGGCAGCGGGCCCGCGACGCCCAGCCGCAGCCGTCGTCCGCAGCCGTCGCCGAACTCCACCTCGTCCGTGCTCGGCGTCGTGCCCAGCCCCGCCAGCAGGGTGATGCGGCCCTGGGAGTCCACCTCCTCCAGGCGCGGCGCGCAGCCGGGGAACAGCCCCTCCAGCACACCCAGCAGCTCCCGCTGGATGAGGGGTGCGCCCATGCCTCGCACGGACAGCCGCTCGAAGGGCACCACCAGCGCCTCCGCGCCCAGGCGCTTCACGGAAGCGCCTTCGGACATGGAGACGCTCTCGTTGGGAGGACGCACCGAGGCGGGGATGAAGTTGGGGGGCGGCGTCATCCCGCCCAGGCGGCGCAGCTCCGCTTCGCTGGCGGCGAGCAGCTCGTCGGCGGCGGGGTCGCCCTCGTGCTTCGCCAGCCACGCCAGGAGGTTTCGCGTGTAGCCGGCCATGCACACGTCGCCGGAGAGACGGAAGGTGCCCAGCGACGCCTCCAGCAGCTCGCGGGCCTCGCGCGTGCGGCCCTCCAGCACCAGCAACAGGCCCTCGAAGCGGTGCAGCAGCGCCGAGTGCCACGCGGACGGCATCCGCTCCAGGAACGCGCGGGTGCGGCGCAGCACCGCGCGGCCCTCCACGCGCTGACCCGCGTAGCCGCGCGCGGCCGTCTCGTAGAGCAGGCACTCGCGGCGCAGGTAGGGCCAGCCGCCCAGCTCCATGACGCGCGCGCCCGCGGCGGCGAAGCCCGCGGCGGCCTGCTGGGCGGGGCCGCTGGAGAGGTCCGCCATCGCCTCCACGAAGAGGGCGTAGGCGCCCGTGAGCCCGCGCTGAATGTTGCCGTCATACGCGGCCAGCTTCGCCGCCAGCTTGCGCAGCTCCGTGGGCTTGCTCGTCGTCAACCACAGCCGCGCGCGAGTCACCGCGAGGTGCAACGGCGACCAGCTCAGCTCCTCGACGACGGCGTCGGCTTCGTCCAGCACCGTCTCCGCCTCCGCGAAGCGGGCCAGGCGCAGCAGCGCGTCCGCCTCCGCGCGCGCGGCGAAGATGAAGGAGAAGCCCCGCGCCATGCGTCCGCCGTACGCGGCCTCGCGCGCGCGGCGCACCAGCAGGAGCGCCTCTTCCGGTTCGCACGCTTCATCCAGGCGGCGCTGCGCGAGGAAGGCGAGGTTGCGCGCCTCCAGGAAGGCATAGCCGAGCCGCGCCGCGCCCTGCGCCACCTCGCGGAAGCGCCGGGTGGCCCGGGTGGCCTCGCCCCGGATGGCCTCCTCGTGCGCGCACACGTCCTCGGCCAGCAGGCGCAGCGCCGGGTCGGTCACCTCCGCGAGCGCCTCCGCCACGCGTCCGGCGTAGCGATTCACCCGCTCGATTTCGCCCAGGTAGAAGGCGCCCGCCATCTGCGCCATGCGCAAGAGGCAGCGCGCGTCCGGGTCCGGGCGCTCCGCCATCAGCGCCTCGGCGCGAGCGACGTGCGCGTCGGACCTGGCGACGTCGAGCAGCTTGCCGTCCGGTGAGGCGTAGAGGATGGCCGCCAGCGCGTGGACCTGCAGCTCCACCCACTCTGGCAAGAGGCCCGTCTCGGCTTCACCCAGGTGGGGCAGCAGCGTGGCGAAGGCGCCCCGGCTGTCCTCGCGTCCCCAGCGTTGGAGGTGGGCCAGGCCCACCGCCGCCAGGGCCCGCGCCCCCGGCGTCTTGAGCACGCCCGAGGCCCCCAGCGTCAGCAGCTCCTCTTCCGCCGCGCGCCACTCCGCCCGCTTCAAGCGCTCCAGGCAGGGCTGGAGCCGGACGCTCTCCTCGGGACGCAAGGGTTGACGGGACAGGGACGGAAGGCGGGAGACGCCGGAGAGCCCACCGGCCCCCAGCAACTGGCGCAGCGCCTGGGCCACCCGCCCACGGGGCTTGCGCGCCTGGGGCGCCGACTCCGGCAGCTCCCAGCGGTACACGGTGAGGGGGGTGACACCGAGCATGCGGGCGAAAGCGGCACGACTGTGCCCTCCACGCAGGGCGCGGATGGCCTCGGGTCCCAGCTCCCCGCGCTCCCCCTTTTCCTCGATGCTCTCCACGACACCGAACCCCTTGTGCCCCCCGCGGACGCAATCTCATGGGCCTTTTCCAGGGAGAATGCAAACGATTGAGCATTCCCAAAGGTGAACCGAGCGTCACGTTGGGGTGACGCGCCCAACATGAAGGAAACAGTGGGCGGAAGGCTCACCCTCCCGCGTCGCGGGGGGAAGTCGTTATCGTACCGTGTGCCCCGCGAGACCGAGTCACCTCCGCCCCCCTCCCCACAGCTCCAGGACGAGCGTCTTCGTCGGTTGGAAGGCGCCCTGTCGGAGGGACAGGCGCGGGAGGACGCGGCCGTGGAGGCGTGGGTCCGCAAGACGGGCCGCCTGCCGCCTCGCAAGGTGCGGCGGCAGTGGCAGAAACAGTGGCGCCGGGAGGCCCAGCGGGAGTCGCGCAAGGCGGGGCGGAGGCGCGGTTCGGTGCGCTCCAGAGACCCGGCGAAGGCGGCGGCCTTCATCGCGTCGGCGATGGCGTGCCTCTTCATCGCGATGGGACAGCCCAGGCGGTTGTGGTGGCTCGTCTTCGTGGCGCTGGGCTTCTTCCTCGCGGCGGCGAGCTACCTCAAGCGTCCGGCGGAGGAGGCGGAGCCCAGGCTTCCGGAGAGAGAGCCGCCCCAGCCGCAAGCCACCGGCGAGGTCGAGGACCCGAGGACCGCGCGGGTGGATGCGCTGTGCGCGAAGCTTTTGACCGAGTTGGGGCAGGGGCCCGAGGTGCTGCGCGAGGTGGTGCACGCGCCCGAGCGCACGGTGGAGGCGCTGCGCCAGGGGTGTCACGCGCTGGCGCGCCGGGAGCGGGAGCTGCGCGCGCTGGTGACACCGGAGGAGACCCGTCGGCTGGAGGAGGAGCGGGAGCGCCTGTCGACGCGCGTGGCGGCGGAGAAGGACGCGGTGGTGCGCGAGCGGCTGCAAGGCGCGCTGACGGCGCTGGACGCGCAGCGGGCGCAGCGCGCGGAGCTGGCCACGGCGGCGGACCGGCTGGAGGCCGAGCACACGCGGCTCTACTACACGCTGGAGGGGCTGTACGCGCAGGTGCTGCGGGTGCGCTCGGCGGACGCGGCCGGCGAGGACATCGCCGGGCTGGGTTTGCGGCAGAGCGTGGAGCAGCTCGGCGCGGAGGTGGAGGCCGTGACGCAGGCGTTGGAGGAGGTCCACCGCCCGTCGGATGGCCGGGTGCGCACGCGCTGAGGGCTACTCGCTGAGGGCGCGGCCCTTGGGCGACGACTCGCCTCCGGAGGTGCTGGCCACGCGCACCGTCTTGGCATTGAGGAACTCGTGGATGCCCAGGTCGGCCAGCTCGCGCCCGTGGCCGGAGTGCTTCACGCCGCCAAAGGGCAGCCGCGCGTCGGAGACGACCATCTCGTTGACGAACACCATGCCCGCCTCGACGCCGTCGATGAACTGGCGCTGCTCCTCCGCGTCCTTCGTCCACACGCTGGCGCCCAGGCCGAAGGGCGTCGCGTTGGCCAGCTCAATGGCGTGCGAGACGTCCTTCGCGCGCAAGAGCGTGGCCACCGGGCCGAACAGCTCGTCATGGAAGGCGGGCGCCTTCGGGGGCGGGTCCGCCAGCACGGTGGGCGGGTAGAAGTTCCCCGGGCGCTCCAGGGGCTTGCCTCCGAGCACCAGGCGCGCGCCGGCCTTCACGCTCTCCTCCACCTGCGCGTGCAGGCCCTTGAGGATGCTCTCGGTGGCCAGCGGGCCCAGGTCCGTCTTCGGGTCCATGGGGTCGCCCACGGTGACGCGCTTCATGCGCTCCACGAAGCGGCGCTCGAAGTCGGCGGCGATGGACTCGGCGACGATGAAGCGCTTGGCGGCGATGCAGGACTGGCCGTTGTTGATGAGGCGCGCGGACACCGCTGTCTCCACGGCCTTGTCCAGGTCCGCGCTGGGCATGACGATGAACGGGTCGCTGCCGCCCAGCTCCAGCACCACCTTCTTCAGCGACTTGCCCGCGGACGCGCCCACCGAGCGGCCCGCGGCCTCGCTGCCGGTGAGCGTCACGGCCTTGACGCGCGGGTCCTCGATGACGCGATTCACGTCGGCCGTCTCGATGAGCAGCGTCTGGAAGGCGCCGGCCGGGAAGCCCGCCTGGAGGAACAGCTCCTCCAGCGCGAGCGCGCACTGGGGCACGTTGTGCGCGTGCTTGAGCAGGCCCACGTTGCCCGCCATCAGCGCGGGCGCGGCGAAGCGCACCACCTGCCAGAAGGGGAAGTTCCACGGCATGATGGCGAGCACCGGGCCCAGGGGCTGGTAGCGGACGAAGGCGGTGTCGCCGCCCACTTCGATGGGGCGGTCCTTGAGCAGGCCCTCCGCCTTGGCCACGTAGTAGCGGCAGGCGGTGGAGCACTTGCGGGCCTCGGCCTTGGCGGCCTCCAGCGGCTTGCCCATCTCCTCCGTCATGATGCGGCCGTAGCGCTCCGCCTCCGCGTCCAGCAGCTCCGCGGCGCGGCGCATCCACCGGGCGCGCTCGGCGAAGGAGGTCCGACGGTAGGTGTTGAACGTGTCGGCCGAGAGCTGGAGCTTCAACTCCAGCTCCGCCGGGCTGAGGGCGTTGAACGTGCGCAGCGTCTTGCCCGTCGTCGGGTCGATGGTGGCGATGGCCATGGGAAGCTCCTTCCGGGGGCCCCGTGATAGCAGCCGGGCGCGCCCGGACAATGACTCGGGTGGAGGGAGCGTCGTGCCGCGTACGCGCCCGCGCTCCGCATTCCTGATATGCGACAGAGTCGCTCCGCTCCCGCCATGCCCCAGCTCCTGGTCCTCCCCGACGGCCGCCGTCTCCCGCTGGACAAGCCCGTCATCTCCGTGGGCTCCGATGCCACCTGCGACGCCGTGCTCACCGCGCCCGGTGTGAAGCCGAGCCACGCGCTGCTGTTCCGCGACGCGCGAGGCTGGAGCGTGTCTCCCGCGGGCAAGGGCTGCGACATCAAGGTCCGAGGCAAGCGCGTGGACCTGGCGCCGCTGGAGCCCGGGGACCGCTTCCGCGTGGGCACGGTGGAGCTGGAGCTCGTCGACGCGGTGGAGTCTTCTCCCCGTGACGCGGTGGAGGTGGCGCCGCGACAGGAGGGCCGGCTGGTGGCGGTGCTCGCGGAGCTGTCCTCGCGACTGCTGGTGCAGCGCCCGCCCCAGGAGCTGTTGGAGGTGGCGATGCGCGGGCTCGCCGAGGTGGTGGGCGCGGACGTGGGCTTCCTCGTCACCGCGGATTCACGCGAGGGGCCCCGGCGCGTGCTGTGCGCCACGGGAGCGAAGCCCGAGGCGGCGGTGGTGGACAGCCTGGTGGACCGGGTGCTGACGTCGGGCTCGCCGGTGCGGGTGGCGGACGTGGAAGCGGACGCGGCGCTGGCGAGGGCCCCGAGCCTGGAGGCCCTGCGGTTGGGCTCGGCGCTGGTGGTGCCGCTGCGCGTGGAGTCGGTGCCGCTGTCGGTGGTGTACCTGGGGCGACGGCTGGGTGCGAAGGCCTTCTCGGCGGTGGAGCTGGAGGAGGCCATGGCGCTCTCCTCGCTGACGGCGCTGCTCTTGTCGACCCGGCGCGAATTGACGGAGCTGCGCGCGACGGTGGAGGGCCTCACCCGTCGCATCGAAGCGGCGACCTTCGAGGGGCTCATCGGCGAGTCCCCGTCGATGCGCGCGCTGTACCGACAGGTGGAGCGATTGGGGCCCACGCCGCTCAATGTCCTCATCGAGGGCGAGACGGGGACGGGCAAGGAGCTGGTGGCGAGGGCGCTCCACCGGCGCAGCGGGCGGCGCGGACGCCTGGTGGCCATCAACTGCGCGGCGCTGCCGGAGAGCCTCATCGAGCGCGAGCTGTTCGGCCATGCGCGCGGCGCCTTCACTGGCGCGGGCGCGGAGCGGGCGGGGCTGGTGGAGGCGGCCGACGGTGGCACCCTCTTCCTGGATGAGATTGGGGACATGCCCCTGTCGCTCCAGACGCGCCTGTTGCGCGTGGTGCAGGAGCGCGAGGTGACGAGGCTGGGTGAGCATCAGCCGCGCAAGGTGGACGTGCGCGTGGTGTCCGCGACGCACGTGGGGATGGAGGAGGCGGTGCGACGAGGCACCTTCCGCGCGGACCTGCGCTTCCGGCTGGAGGAGGTGCGCGTGGACGTGCCCCCGCTGCGGGAGCGCGGTGACGACGTGCTGCTCATCGCCCACCATGTGCTGACGCAGGAGTCGCGCAGGGCACGAGGCTTCACGCAGAAGGCCACGGAGGCGCTGCGCGGGCATCCCTTCCCCGGCAACGTGCGGGAGCTGGCGTCGCGCGTGCGTCGCGCGGCGGTGCTGGCCACGGATGAGCTGCTGGGGCCCGAGGACCTGGAGCTGGGCGGTGACACCACGCCCATGGTTCCCCTGGAGGACGCGCGGGAGGCGTTCGTCCAGCGCTACGTGCGCGAGGCGATTGCCCGCTGTGGCGGCAGCAAGAAGGACGCGGCGGCGGCGCTGGGCATCGGCCTGCGCTCGCTGTTTCGCTACCTGGGAGAGGGGGACTGACAGGCCGCCTCCCAGGGAAGCCTGTTCCGCGTGCCAGTCCTGGCACGTTTCCCCCGGCGCCGGGCCCTCGTCGAGGTGGGGGCGTCACGCAACCCCGTGGAATCGGGGCGTTTCGGTGTCTCGCGAGGCCGCGGCACGCACGTTGCGATGGGGCTGCCCATCGCACGCTGGCGGAAGGCCGCCGCGGTGCAACCGAACCTCGGGGAGACGAACATGAAGCATTTCGTGATGGGGCTGTTCCTGGCGATGGCGGTCGTGGGTTGTGGCAGCACGAAGGACGATGACGGCGGGGGTCCCGACGACAACCCCAGCCAGCAGGACGCCGCGCTGTGCAGCGCGAGCAAGGCCTGTCCCTCCGGGCAGTTCTGCTTCAACGGCCTGTGTGCGCTCGGCTGTCAGACGAACGCCAACTGCGCGGCGGACCAGTACTGCGACGCCGAGGACACGGGCACCCTGGCCTCCTACTGCAAGAGCAAGAACGTGCCGACGTGCACCTCCAACAGCCAGTGCCTGAGCAACCAGGTCTGCATCGAGGGCCTGTGCAGCCTGGCGCCTCCGGCCAACCCGCCGTCGTGCAACCCGGAGACGAGCGACTTCAAGGACGGCTGTGACAACTACTCCGTCTGTCTGGACCCGGATGACGACGGCTCGCGGCAGCCGTACTGCGCCAGCTTCGCGCCGTGCGCCGAGGACGGTGTGTGCCCCACGGGCCTGGGTGGCGCGGTGTGCAACGACGGCTACCTGGCCAACAAGGGCCGCTTCTGCATGCAGGGGCTTTGCCGTGACAACTCGAACTGCCCCTCGTCGTGGAGCTGCGTGAAGCCCGTCGTCGGCGCCGTCCTGGGGTTCTGCAGCCCGGGGGCCTTCGGCTTCCCTTGCACGGAGAACGCGCATTGCCAGAGCGGCCAGTGCTTCGCCGCGCCTGGCGTCATGGGCGCCTGCATGTAGCGGACAGAGGTGGCCCTGTGTTCCCGAGTCAGGGAGCACGGGGCCCTTCTGTGTAGGGGCTGCGCTTCGAGCGTCCCTCCGCATAGAGTCGACCGGCCTTGGTGATGCGCCGCCTTCTTCCGCTCTCGTTGTTGCCCGTGCTCGTGTTGCTCGTCGCGCCGGGCTGTCCGCTCGACATCCGCATCCGCTGTGACGAGTCCCAGGGCTGTGCCCAGGGGCAGGTCTGTGTGCGGGGAGGTTGCGAGCCCGTGGACGCGGAGCGGGTGGGGGCGGCCTGTGGCGCGGATTCGGACTGTGGCGAGGGCCTGTCTTGCGGCCTGGGCTTTCCGGGTGGGTATTGCCTGTTGGAGTGCTCCGAGGCGCGGGACTGTCCTCGAGGCACCGTGTGCGCGACGGAGTTGGGGCAGTGCCTGCGGGCCTGTGGCGAGGACTGTGCTCGCTCGGGGTACGGCTGTGGCGCGGTGCCTCAAGCGGCCGAGCCGCTGACTGCTTGTGTGCCGGTGACGACGTCCGTGGATGGGGGCTGCACGGGGACTGCGTGCGAGGTGCCGGACGCGGGCTGCACGGGCTCGGGGTGCGGTGTGCCGGACGCGGGCTGCACGGGTACGGGGTGCGGGACGCCGGACGCGGGGTGTTCGAGCACGGTGGCGGTGGGCGATGCGTGCTCGAGGGCGTGTGAGTGCGCGGACCCGGCCGCGGCCTGTGAGGACTTGAAGTGCACGCTGACGTGCGTGTCGGACTTCGCGTGTCGGGACGGGCGACGGTGCTCGAATGACGCGTGTGTCGTGGGGCCTCGGCTGGGAGAGGCGTGCACGGACTCGCTCGACTGTCCCACCTTCGCGTCGTGTCCCAGGGAGCGGATGCGGTGCGAGGAGAAGTGCAATTGGAACGCGGGTGGCGGCCTCTGCGAGCCGGGTTACCAGTGTGCCCCGGACGGGCTGTGCGTGCAGGCGTGCTCGGGCACTCCGGCGTCGGTGGGAGAGGTCTGCGAGAACTCGCTGGACTGCTCGCCGTGTAGCGTGTGCCTGACTTCAGGGGCGGCCTTGCGGTGTCGGCAACCCTGCCGGTTGGACCGGGATTGCCCTGGGGGCGCGGTGGGGGGCTGCGAGCAGGTGGGGGACACGAAGGCCTGTCGGCTGTCGCTGTAATCCTCCGGGTTGCTCGCGGGGGCGCGCTCCCGGAGAATGCGCGGGTGATGACGGGTGAGGTGCTTGCGGGCCGCTACCGACTCGAGCGCGAGTTGGGGCGTGGGGGAATGGCCACGGTCTTCCTGGCCACGGACCTGCGGCTGTCGCGCCCGGTGGCGCTGAAGCGGATGCACCCGGGAGGCGGCACGGGCCGCGCCGAGCGCTTCCGCAGGGAAGCGGAGCTGGCTGCGTCACTCCATCATCCCAACGTCCTGGAGGTTCACGACTACGGCGAGGACGGGGCCCATGGCCCGTTTCTCGTCTGTGAGTGGGTGCGGGGCGAGGACCTGCGCGCGCTGGCGGGGAGGCTGTCGCCGGTGCCGCCCGAGGCGGTGATGGTGCTGGGCTGGGAACTCGCCCGAGCGCTGGCGGCGGCGCACGCGCGAGGCATCGTCCACCGCGACGTGAAGCCGGACAACGTGCTGGTGGCGGAGGGAGGGCCGCTGAAGCTGGCGGACTTCGGCCTCGCCGCGCTGGAGGACCAGGAGCGGCTGACGAGCACGGGGGCGGTGACGGGCTCGCTGCCGTACATGGCGCCCGAGCGCATCGACACGGGCGCGTACTCGCCCGCATCGGATGTGTATGCGGTGGGGGTCATCCTGTTCGAGCTGTGCTCGGGGACGACGCCGCACGCGGGCAAGGGCGCGGCGCATCTGGCCGCGTCGGTGATGACGAAGGAGGCGCCGTCGCTGACGGAGGTGGTGCCGGGCACGCCCGAGCCGCTGGCGTCGCTGGTGGCGCGGTGTCTGGCGAAGGATGCGCGGGACAGGCCTCGTGACGGGGCCGTGCTCGCGGCGGCGCTGGAGGAGTTGCTTCAGCGCGGGGTGGGGCCGCCGGCCGAGGTGGCTCGGGAGCTCTTGGGCAACCCGGTAGCTGTTGTTTCCCGGTGGCGTCGGGAGCGCTTCGCGCGGTTGCTGGAGGAGGGGCGTGGATTGCTGGCGCGCGGTGAGGGCGCGCGGGCCGCGAAGGTGCTCAACGCCGCGCTGGTGCTGGAGCCGACCTCCGCCGAGGTGGTGGCGCTGTTGCGCGAGCGACCGAGGCGCTCCGGGTGGCGGGCTGGCGCCGTGGGCACGGGGCTCGTGCTCTGCGCGGCGGTAGGGTGGGGTGGCTGGACGCTTGCTCGACGGAGTGGGGCTGTGTCCTCCGGCGTGCAAGGGGCGAGCGTCACCGAGCCTTCGAGCGAAGCCATCGCAATCGAGCGCGCGAAGTCCGCACAGCGGGCGGGTGAGGGCTCCTCCGCGGTGGGGACGCTTCAGGGCGTCGAACGAGGAGCGCCGTCGCGTGGTGCTGAGTCTCCTTCAGGGCAGGTGTCTCCAGAGACAGTGCCTGTTGATGGCTCCTCCGCCATCTCCACTGACGAGCGGCCCCGTGCTCGCACGGGCGGCGATGAGCCACCTGCCCCAAGGACAGACCGCGCCACACGGGACACTTCGCAGGGAGCGGGACGTTCGGAGGAAGTGGCTTCGGCGAAGCCCGTCGGATCGCCAGTGCCGACGGGACGTTCGGAGGAAGTGGCTTCGGCGAAACCCATCGGGTCGCCTGCGCCGAAGGGACGTTCGGAGGAAGTGGCTTCGGCGAAGCCCAGCGGGGCGCCTGTGCCGACGGGACATTCGACGAGAGGGGAGCCCGTGGATGCCTCCCAGTCCCCGGTGCCGACGAAAAGTCCGGACGTGGGAACCACCGTCTCCGATGCCCCGGTGCCGACGCCGAGCCCAGCCGTGGGAACCACTGCTCCCGCGCGTCCCGCCGTGCTGAAGGTGACGGCGCGCCCGTGGGCGGAGGTGTTCGTGAATGGCGAGAGTCGGGGCTACACGCCTCGCGTGCGTGAGCTCTCGCTGCCAGCGGGGACCTACCAGCTGCGCTTCGTCAACCCGCTGTGTGACGAGGTTGGCCAGGTGGTGACGCTCGCGCCCGGAGAGACGGTGGTGCGCGATGTGGTGTTGTCGTTGCGCAAGGCGGAGGTGCTCATCCTCGCGCCCGCGGGTGCGCGGCTCTTCGTGGACGGCCGGGAGGTGGGCGTAGCGCCCCTGTCTGGCCCGGTGGCCGTCGAACATGGGCGACACACGGTGACGGCACGCCGAGCGGGTGCGCCTCCCTTGCAGCGAGAGGTGGACGTGGTTGCCGGTCGTCGTCTCGAAGTGACGTTGGACGTGACGCCGTGATGGGCGCGGCCTTGTTGATGACGGTGCTCGCGGCCACTCCGCTCGACGGCGCGAGCGGTGCCTACCAGTCCGGCGAGCTGTCCCAGGCGCGCGCGGAGTTGGAGTCCCTGCTCTATCCGCTGCGGCTCGACGGAGACGTGTTGGAGGCGGACGCGCACCTGCTGCTCGCGGCCACCTACCACGCGCAGGAAGAGCTCGCTCGGGCGGAGGACGAGGTGGTGCGGGGGCTGGCCGTGCATGGTGACGCGGTGTTGGATCCACTGCTGTACCCGCCGGACTTCCTCGCCTTCGTGGCGCGTGCGCGTGTGCAGCATCAGGCGCGCATCGCGGAGCTGAGCGCGGAGCGACGTCCTCGACTGCTCCCACCGCCGACGCCCATCGTCGACCCCGTGGGTCAGGTCGCGGTGCCCGTTTCGCCGATGCCGACCCGGGCCTGGTATCTGGCGCCGTTGGGGGTGGGGCACTTCAAGCATGGGCGCTCGGGAATGGGTGCGGTGATGGCGGTGACGCAGGGGTTGGGGCTCGCGGTGGCGGGCGTCTCGCTGGGGACCTCGCTGTCGATGCGTGGAGCGGATGGCCGCTACAGCGCGAGTGACGCGGGGAAGGCGCGGACGCTCAACGTGACGTACCTGGTGGGCGCCTATGCCTTCGCGGCGGCCTATGCGTATGGTGTCCTGGATGGGCTGGTGCTGACGCCCGCACCGGCTGCTCGCCCGGTGCCCTGAGGGACGGGCGGGATTTTCGTTTCGGGGAGCCCGCTTTTAAGAGCGGAAGAATGGAGGCCGACATGACCACCGACATCATCCGTGAGCGCCGCTTCAACCCCCTGATTGCAGGGGTGTTGTCGTTCTTCATCCCGGGCCTGGGCCAGCTCTACAAGGGGCAGTTGTTCCGAGCCATCCTGTGGTTCTGCTTCGTCGGCGCGGGGTACTGGTTCTTCCTCATCCCAGGCTTCGTGCTGCACTTCTTCTGCGTGTTCGGCGCGGCCCTGGGCAGCGCGGGACAGGACCGGCTCCGGCTTCGCAGGTAGAAGACCCCCAGAAACTACACCGGCGCGAACTTCACGCCGGTGGTCCTCGCGCGCTCCAGAGCCTTCTTGATGTCCTCGGAGACGATGAGAGCGATGTCCCAGCCTTCCGTGCGGAAGACCTTGGCATCGCCCACCTTCCTTGGGTCGATGCGCATGTCATCGACGGCGTAGTACTGGCCCACCTTCTCGGGGAGTCCATCCTCCGGCTTCCAGTGCTGCACCTTGGACGCTGCGTCATCGATGCAGCGGATGAGCTTCGTGGCCACGAGGATGAGGTACTGGTCCGGGTGCCCCTTGATGGACACGGGGATGAACTGCACGTCATCGGGGGCCAGTTCCTTGAAGATCTCCGCCACCCTGACGTGAACCACGGGCGTCACGCCCACGCCCGCCGTGGAGAAGTCCAGCACCTTGCCTGGCTCGTCGATGGGTATTTTCAGAGGGCCTTTGATCTGGACAGGTCGCCCCGCCCTGAAGATCCAGGGGTCCTCTACTTCCTGGCCTCGTTCGTCTTCGGGGTCCCCCAGGTACCAACTCCCGGCCTGAACGTTCTCGGCAAGGTCGAAGAATCGAGTGGGCATGGTGTGGTTCTACCGCTGCTGGCGCTCGGTCAGGAGCTTGTTGATGTCCGTCCCCTTCGTGACGGCTTCCTTGGCCAGTCGTTGAAGCGCCTTCGTCAGGAGCTTGAGGCACTCATTGCTGACGGAGGCTCTCACCGTCGCAAGCAGCGCCTGCGGGTCCGCAATGTCTCTCAGGGCCGCTGCCGTCTCCTTTCAGGCTGCGTCCCTGGCGATCTCCAGGGCCAGCGAGTACTTGCCGTCACTGGCGAGCAGTGGGCCCTCGGCCAGCAGGCGCAGGCAGTCGCCGGGCTGTGACTTGCGCTCGCACCTGGGTCCATAGGCGCGTGTCAGTTCGTCATCCGTGTAGGCCTCCAGGAGACGCGGGCCTCTCGCAGGGGGCTAAGGGCCGCACATCCAACGCATAACCGGGAGGCTGATGAGCGATGCCTTTCGACCGGTATCCAGTCCGCTGGCGACCTCACTCGCAGTTCGCCCAGACGCGAAGCAATATGCTCCAGAAACTGCGTAGTTAGAATGTCATGGATTTTGTGCTAGAGTTTGAATTCCTGAATTAGCCGGAGAGGCCCATCGGGCCTTCGCCGAAAGGTACCTGCCATGAAGCTGTTTGCTAAAGCAGTGGTCATCGCCACCTTGCTGCTGAGTGCCTGTGGCACCCCGCCCCCAGAGGGCGCTGCGGGGGCGGTCACTCCGTCGGAGATGCAGACGAGTGCGCAGGCGCTCCAAGGTGCCTGCAGCATTACGCTCTACTGCCAGAATGGGACGCACATTTCTTGTTCTGGCAGCTCTCGGAGCTGTGCGCTGAGTTCTTATGGCCTTGAGTATGTGTATTGCGACGGGGTCACGAAGTACTGCACAACCACACCGCCCATCCCGGACTGCGTTCGGACCGAGGGCCACGGGTGCAACACCGACATAGACTGCGGTGAGTCTAGTGTTTGCAATGCAGACTACAAATGTGGGGGGTGTATTTAGCGATTCCGTGCATCACGAGCGTTGAGCCTGAGTGTCGGCGCGGTCCTGGGCAGCGCGGGACAGGACCGGCTCAGGCTTCGCAGGTAGCCGTGCCCTCGCATCGTGACGGAACGATGACCCGACGCGGGACGTCCGCCCGCCAACGGGTCTTCGTGCGCGTGTACCTCTGTGACTGTCCCTTCCAGCAAGGAGCAGTCGCGCATGGGCATGTCCAGCGGTGGTGGCCGGAGTGGAGTGAAGAGCGACATCAACGTCACTCCCCTGGTCGACGTGGTGCTCGTCCTCCTCATCATCTTCATGGTGGTCACACCCATGATGAAGCGAGGCAAGGATGTGGAGCTTCCCCAGGCGAAGCACATCGAAGAGGAGGACGGGCCCGACCCGTTGATCCTCTCGGTGACGCCGGACCGGAAGCTGTTCGTGGAGTCCGAGGCCTATCCGGACGAGCGCGTCCTCCAGGAGAAGCTCAAGGCCGAGCTGAAGCAGGAGCCTCGGCGGCGGTTGTTGCTCAAGGTGGACCAGTCGCTCACGTACGCGGACGTGATGAAGGTGATGCGACTGGCGAAGGACTCCGGGGCGGAGAAGGTGTCGCTCGCGGTGGTGAAGCCCGAGATTGCGGCGAGCGCGGGCACGCCGTCCCGTTGACGCCCTGAGGACACGTCCGCGGGTTCCGGTGCCAAGGCCGGAGCCCGCGAGGCGACAGTCCGCACGTCATGCGCGCCTCCGTGCGTGGGCCCGGGCATAGTGTCGCGGATATGTGGCGAGGCTTGTGGGCGAGGATGTCCCAGCAGAACGTGGCGGTGACGCGGCTCATCGGGATGCTGCTGTTGCTGGGCGTGTGCTGTCTGGGGTTCATCGCGTTGTCGGACGAGGTGTCAGAGGGGGAGACGCAGGACTTCGACGAGCGGGTGTTGCGAGCGCTGCGAAGTCCGCAGGACCCCTTGGTGCCGAGGGGGCCGTGGTGGCTGCGGCTCACGGCGGAGGACGTGACGTCACTGGGGGGCGCTCCGGTGTTGTTCCTGGTGACGCTGGCGGTGTGCGGCTTCCTGGTGTTGGTGCGGCGCTACCGGACGTTGCTGTTGGTGCTCGTGGCGACCGTGGGCGGGACACTGCTGAACGGGGCGCTGAAGCAGTTCTTCTCCCGGCCCCGGCCCTCGGTGGTGCCGCACCTGAAGCAGGTGATGTCGACGAGCTTCCCGAGCGGGCACGCGATGTTGTCGGCCATCGTGTACCTCACGCTGGGAGCGCTCCTGGCGCAGCTCGCGGAGAGCAGGCGCGTGAAGGCCTACATCCTCACAGTGGCGTTGCTGCTCCCGCTGCTGGTGGGCCTGACGCGGGTGTACCTGGGGGTGCACTACCCCACGGACGTGCTGGGCGGCTGGGTGGCGGGGCTCGCATGGGCGCTGCTGACGGCGCTCGTGGCGCGCGGCCTACGACGTCGCAGCCCAGCCCTACGCGAAGAGACGCGGCGCGAGGTGGAGTGACATCGGTCTCCGTGCAGAAGTAGGCCAACAGCTCGTCCAGCAGGGCCGCTCGGTCTCTGGGAGACCGAGAGGGCATGAGCCCCCAGCGTCGGGCACGAACGCATCCCCACCCCACGCCGCACGAAAAAGCCCCCACGCGGCGCTCGCTGGGCGAAAGTCGTGTCCCCGTGCGCTGTCTCTCCCGTCCCTCTCCACAGCAACTGCTCCCCGCTCCCGTGAGGTTCGCGGCATGAGCGTGTGGAGCTGGCTGGGTCGGTGGTTCCCCGCGCTGCGCGGCGAGCACGTCCCCATCTTCTACGACGAGGACTACCGACTCCCCCTCACCGGCATCGAGTCCACCGTCGGCGTCGAACCGCGCGGCGTGGACTTCACCACCTGGTACCTGCTGGAGAAGCACGTTGTCCGCCCCTCGGACGTGTACCGGCCCAGGCCCGTGAGCTACGCGGAGATGTCCCGCATCCACGACGCCGCCTACCTGGAGTCACTCAGCCTCCCGGAGACCCTGGCGCGCATCTACGCCGTCGACCCGTCCGAAGTGCCCGTGGACACCCTCCTGTCCAACGTGCGCCTCGTCTGCGGAGGCACCCTCGGCGCCGCGCGCCTCGCCTTCGGCCGCCGAGGCCCCGTCGTCAACATGTCCGGCGGCTTCCACCACGCCGCTCCCGGCCGCGGCGGTGGCTTCTGCGCCGTCAATGACATCGCCGTCGCGCTCGCCTCCCTCAACGCCGATGGTTACGAAGGACAGACTGTCGTCCTCGACCTCGACGCCCATCCTCCCGACGGCACCGCCGAATGTCTCGCCGGACATCCCAAGGTCTGGATTGGCTCCCTCTCCGGCAGCGACTGGGGCTCGCTGCCCGAAGGCGTCGACGAGACGCGCGTCCCCGAGGGCGTCACCGATGACGGCTACCTCGCGCTGCTCGAGGCCACGCTGTCGCGCATGCCCAAGCCCGACCTCGCCTTCGTCATCGCCGGCTGCGACGTGCTCGCGGGTGACCGCTTCGGACGCGTGGGTCTCACCGTGCAAGGCGCGCGGCGCAGGGACCAGCTCCTGGCGCGCGCGCTGCGCGGCGTGCCGAGCGTCTGGCTCCCCGGCGGTGGCTACCACGCCGAGTCGTGGAAGGTCTTCGCCGGCACTGTCCTCGTCCTGTCCGACATGGGCGGGCGCCGCATCAAGGACCGCTATGACCCGCTGAGCGCCCGCTACCAGCGCATCTCCCGCCTCCTCTCGCAGGAAGGCGAGCCGCTCGATGAGCCGCTGACGCTGGAGGACCTGGAGGGCTCGCTCGGCCTGGGCGGCGCGGTGCAGCCTCGCGTGCTCGGCTTCTACACGGCGCAGTCCCTGGAGTACGCCCTCTTCCGCTACGGCCTCCTGTGGCAGGTGGAGCGACTGGGCTACAGCCGGCCGCGCGTGGAGGTGGGCAGCACCGGCGTGGGAGACCGCATCAAGGTGCTGGGCCGCGCGGGCGGACAGGAACACCTGCTCGTCGACGCCGTGGTGGAGCGACGCACCATCGCGGGCGAGCCCTTCTTCTTCGTCAACTGGCTCAGCCTGCGCCACCCCCGAGCGCGCTTCAGCGAGCGCCGCCCCCAACTCCCTGGCCAGGACGTCCCCGGCCTCGGCCTCGCGCGCGAGGCCACGGAGATGTTCGTGCTGATGGCGAAACGCCTCGGCCTCGCGGGCGTCGCCTCACGGCCCATGTGGTACCACCTCGCCGTGGTCGCCCGGGCCCGCTTCCGCTTCGTCGACCCCGCGCGTCAGGGCCGCTTCGAGGCGATGATGAGAGACCTGGCCCACCTGCCCCTGCTCGAAGCCACGCGCGCCGTGGCCGAGGGCCGCGTGTCGCTCAATGGCGAGCCCTACCGCTGGGAGCCGGACGACCTCGTCCTCCGCCTGGAGCCCGTCCCCGTCGACACCGACGTCATCGCCGCCGAGCGCGAGCGCTGCCACTTCACCGTCGAGCCCCGGCACGGTTGAGCCCCCAGCCGCTCGCCCACCCACCACGAACCCCCAGGGCTCATGGTAGGCAGGGGCCGTGGACCTGGACGCGCTCCGCCGTGAGCAGCACAAGCTCCGGCTCTCGTGGATGCCGTGGCTCTATTTCTCCCTCAAGCCCCGCCACCGCGCGTGGGCTGACGCCTGGCAGCGCGAGGTGCAGGACCTCCTGCGTGAGCTGGAGACCGTCGAAATCGCCGAGGGCTGTTTCATCGCCCCGCAGGCCCGCATCTTCGCCGAGCCCGGCCGCGCCGTCGTCATCGGCCCCGGGTGCAGCATCGCCGCGGACGCCTTCGTCCATGGCCCCGTCGTCCTCGGGCCCCGCGTGAGCCTCAACGCCCGCGTCAGCCTGGACGGCGGCGCGGGCGGCATCCGCATCGGCGAGGGCACCCGCATCGCCACCGGCGCCACCCTGTACGCCTTCGACCATGGCCTCGCCCCGGACCGCCCCGTGAGAGAGCAGCCCGTGACGTCCCAGGGCATCACCCTGGGCGCGGATGTGTGGATAGGTGCCAACGCGGGTGTGACGGATGGCGTCACCGTGGGGGACCACGCCGTGGTGGGGATGGGCGCCGTCGTCACTCGCGACGTGCCGGCCTGGGCCGTCGTCGGAGGGGTGCCCGCCCGTGTGCTCGGCGACCGTCGGGAGCGCCACCGCTCGGGCGCCCCAGGCGGGTGGGAACCGGGCGACCAGGAGTGAACCTTCTCCGCCTTCATTGACTTCCCGACATTCGCCGGCTCTATGCTGGAGAAGACGTCGCCACCGGGAGGGGCACAGGGTGTTGGACAGGCTTCCGGCGGCCATGTGCGCTGCCCGGGCGCTGGACCCCCGCCGAGGGCGCAGGAGGCCGAAGTGGCAGACGAGCGGCGGGACGTGGGGCGTATCGAGGCTCCAGGACCGATTCCCGAGGCGACCGAGGGTGGACATTCCCCCCGCGCACCCTCGTCATCCGCGGACAGCGGAGCCGCGATGGCGCGGCGTCTCCAGGTGCTGGAGGGCCTGCTCAGCGAAGTCGTGTTCCAGCTCGACGCCCACGGCCGTGTCACCTACCTGGGCCCTGGCTGGGAGAAGCTGACGGGGACGCTCAGGGCGGTGTTGCAGGGCCACCCGCTGGTGGAGGCCGTGCACCCGCCGGACCGCGAGGCGGCGAGGGCGCTGCTGGAGTCGGTGTCCACGCAGCGCCTGCCCGACGCGCGCCAGGAGCTGCGCCTGGCCGTGGGCGACGACGCGCGCTGGGTGGTGCTCACCGCGCGAGGCGTGCCCGGGCTGCCGGGTGAAGTCGTGGGAACGCTGCTGGACATCGACTCGCGCCGTCGGGCCGAGGAGGCCGTCGCCACGCGCGAGCGCTACCTGGAGACCATGGTGGAGGTGCAGCGGCGGATGATGCCGCACCAGCTCCCCGTGGACCTGTATGCCTCCGTGGTGGAGCCGCTGGGCCGCGTGTCCGCCGCCAGCCGCGTCTACGTCTTCGAGATGCACCGCGGTCCTCAGGGCGAGCCGCTCGCCTCGCAGCGCGCGGAGTGGTGCCTGCCCGGTGTTCCTCCCAACCTGGAGGACCCGAACATGCATGGCCTGCCGCTCCTGGAGGCGCTCCTCCCCGAGCAGGCCTCCGCGCTGATGCGCGGCGAGCCGGTGCAGGGCTTTCCCACGAGCTTCACGCCCGTGCTGACGCCGATGCTGGAGGCGCAGGGCGTGCGCTCGGTGCTGCTCCTGCCGCTGCACGTGCACGGGCAGCTCTTCGGCGTCATCGGCTTCGACAACTGTCGCGAGGCGCGGCCCTGGGGGCCCATCGAGGTCAACCTCCTGTCGGGCGCGGCGGGCACGCTGTCGCTCGCGCTGGAGCAGCGCACGGACAAGGCGCTGCGCGTGCGCACGGAGACGACGCTGCGGCGCACCGAGGCCGGCGTCCACCTCCTGATTGAGGCCTTCCCGGACCCCGTCATGGTGCACGTGGGGGACGGCGTGCTGCTGTCGGTGAACCCGGCGCTGGTGCAGTACCTGGGCTACCGGGACGCGGCGGAGCTGGTGGGCCGGCACGTGCTGGAGCTGGTGCGCGAGGAGGACCGCAGCGCCGCGCAGCTCTACCTGGGGCAGGCGCTGGAGGGGAAGCGGTCGGCGCGCGCGGTGGAGGTGCCGCTGGTGCGCCGCGATGGCGAGACGGTGGTGGCGGACCTGGTGACGCTGGCCGTCGTCTTCGACGGGACGCCCGCGTGGGTGACGATGGCGCGCGACTTCACGGAGCGGAAGCGCTCCCAGGCGCAGCTCATCCTCGCCGACCGCATGGCCTCCATGGGCCTGCTCGCCGCGGGCATCGCCCACGAGCTGAACAACCCGCTGGCCTACGTGCTCTCCAACCTGGACTTCCTGCACGCCACGGTGGGACCGCGCGCGCGTCCGCTGACGCCCGATGACCTGGTGGAGTGCCGCCAGGTGCTGGACGACGCGCGCGAGGGCGCCGAGCGGATGCGGCAGATTGTCCGCCAGCTCCGCGTCTTCTCCCGCGTGGAGGACAACCGCGAGGAGCCGGTGGACGTGCACCGGGTGCTGGACTCGGTGGCGCAGATGGCGGCCAGCGAGGTGCGTCCCCGGGCGCGGCTGATAAAGACCTACGGCGTGGTGCCGCTGGTGCGCGGCAACGAGGGCAAGCTGTTCCAGGTGTTCCTCAACCTGGTCATCAACGCCGCGCACGCGATTGAGGAAGGCCAGTCGGAGACGAACGAGATTCGCATCACCACGCGGCCGGAAGACGGCGAGCGCGTCCTGGTGGAGGTGCGAGACACCGGCGGCGGCATCCCTCCGGAGCACCTGCGTCGCATCTTCGACCCGTTCTTCACCACCAAGTCCGCGGGCCTGGGCACGGGCCTGGGATTGTCCATCTGCGACACCATCGTCACCGCGCTGGGCGGCCACATCTCCGTGGAGTCGTCCGTGGGCGTGGGCACCACCTTCCGCGTGGCCCTGCACGCCTCGTCTCCGCTGGACTCCGTCGCCCGTCACGGCCTGTGAGCCGTGGTGGTGGTGCGGGACTCCCCCTCGCGTGCGCGTGTGTCGCCCGCGAGGAGGTGTGTCTCAGTGGCTCAACAGGGCGCGTCAGCTGCAGATGCCCAGCGGCTGTGAGCCCTCGATTCCGAGCAGGGTCCGTTGGTGCGTGATTCCGCCCCACTGGGCGATGGTCACCCACCAGGTCTTCTTGAAGAAGAGGAGCCGGACGCGAGCAAAGGCCTTCAGGGTTCCGGAGAGCGTGTTCAGGTCCAGGTCCGTCTTCAGCTTCCAATCGAGCGAGCAGACAGGCCAGAAGACCTCGCCCGACGTGGGCAGGGTGGCGTTGATGAGGGCCAGGCCGCCCTCCACGCCGAAGGCGACGATGAGGACGTCCACGGACGCTGACGCGGCGACGTTGGACCAGCCGCCCGGAATCGCCGACAGCCGCGCCACCGTGGGGCCGACGAGTCCCTGCACCGCCAGCTTCACGCCGCCGGAGAGCGACGCCTTCACGGTGATGGGCACCGGGCCCACCATGAACGTCTTGGAGGCGGAGAAGAACGTCCGGCTCCAGTTGATGGGAGGCGGGGAGTACGTGGCGTAGAGGCTGGTGGACCAGACCTCCTGGCCCAGCACGTAGAGCGCCGCCAGGCCGCTGTTGTCGCCGCCGTTCTGCCCCACCACCTGCGCGCGCCCGCGCACCAGGTCATGCTCCGAGGAGAACACGGCGGCGAACAGCTTGCCCTCCGCCACCGCGACGACTTTCTTGTCCGCGTTGACGGTCGCCGTCTCGGCGGTGAGCACCGCGTTGAGGTGGTAGCCCGCGCCGAAGAGGCTGTTGCCGAACTTCTCCGTGCGCACGTAGGACTTGTTGAACGTCTGCGACGGATTGGTCCACGGCATGATTTCCGTTGCCGGAGGGACCTGGTGCTGGAACGCCTCCGGGATGACCGCCTGCTGGATGTCGATGTTGTGGGTGTAGTCGGACAGGTCGAACTGGAGCTGGCCTCCCGTCCGGTTCGCCTCGTCCTGGAGGATGGCGTACTCCTGGTTCGTCGTGTAGCTGGCGCCCGGGGAGAACGGCGCCACCTGGGACTCCCACGCCACCGCGTTGTTGAGCGACGTGCCCGGGGCGTAGACGGCGAACGGATACTTCGAGGGCTGGACGACATAGGGGCTCGGGTCGACGTAGCTCTGCGCGGCGACGAGTCCTGGAACCACGGCCAGCAGCGTCGCGACGATGCGCGACAGTGCCCTGTTCATGTGGGCCTCCGGGGGAATAGGTGGAAGGTGATTTATTTACTCTGGGTGAAGTATATGAATGTGTTTGAATCGTGGAAACACGTCACGGGAGTCATCGGTGTGTCTGACTTTCCACGGTCCGTCGCGTCAACGTCAGTGCATGGGCGTTGGCGCTGACTGAGAAGTGACAGGCGTGGTGGGGGTTTCCACGTACGTGGTGGCCATGCGGCGGATATCGGGCTGGCGCTCGTGCTGGCTCGCCCAGCGCAGCAGGGCCAGGGCGCCGGGCGTGGTGCCCCGGTGCTGGCCGAGCAGTTGGACGATGTCTGAGCGCACGCCGTCGGACACGTCCTCGCGCAGCGCCTGTCCCAGCATGGGCAGGAGCAGCGGCTCCAGGGGGCGGAAGCCGCAGGCGAAGACGGCGCCACGGCGCACCTCGGAGGCGGAATCGTTCGCCAGTCGCTCCACCAGCAGGCGGTCCGCCTCCGGACCGGGAATCCCCCGCAGCGCCACCATGGCCGCCTCGCGGACCTTCACGGAGTCGGAGCGCAGCGCGTCCATGATGGACTCGAGCGCACCCGGTGCGCGGGTGTTGCCCAGCGCGCGCAAGAGCAGGGAGCGCTGGTCCGCGTCTCGCGCGGCGCGGTAGTCGTTCTTCAGCTCCTGCACCAGCGCCTCGGAGCCGCGCCCGTCGGTGTCATTCATCTGCATCGCCGCGTTGCCCATCGCCAGCGTCGCGGTGCCTCGCAATCGCGGGTCCTCGCTCCGGGACACCTGCCGCAGCGTGTCCACTCCCGCCCGAATGGGGTTGTCCGCCATGCCCAGCGCTGAGACCGCGTCCATGCGCACGTCTGTCGTCAGCGCGGTGTCGACGGTGGCCGATGCCAGCGCGCGCAAGGACTCCGGCGTACTGGCCGCGGAGAGCGCGCCCAACATCGCGCTGGCGGCGAGTGGGGACAGGCCCTTCTCGCGCAGCAGCGCGGGGATGCGCGCGGCCTCCTCGGGGTGGAGCAGGAACAGGGCGCGGAGCTGCTCCAGGGCCCGCGTCCTCGCGTCGTCCCGGGCCTTCTCGTCCGCGGGCAGCGCGCGCAGGTCCGCGAGGATGTCCTCGAACGTCCGCGAGCCGAGCACCTGACGATGGTGCGCGAGCGGGTCCGTCGCCTGTCCCTGGAACGAGGCCAGCGCCTCGGTGATCAGCAGGCCCGAGCGCGCGGCGAAGGCGCCCCGCAGCGAGGCGTCCTGTCGACGCTCCAGCAGGCGCAGCGTCAGCTCCGTCGCGTTCGTCACCGTGGGCAGGCCCTCGCCCGACTCCACCGTGAGCTGCTCACGCGTCTGGAGCGTTTGTGGCCACGCGCCTTCGCCCAGCTCGAAGGTGGAGCCGCCGCTGACGCTCATGCGGGGGGACGTGCCCAACGGCTGGAGCCCTTGAGGTGTCGCCACGGCGGTATAGGCGCGCTTGCGCTTCTCGAAGCGGCTTTCGCCCTGGCGCTGGTACACCGCGAGGTACTGGCCGGAGGTGTCCTGCTCCTCCGTGCTCCAGGTCGTCCCGGGCACGCCGTTCACCACGAACTGGGACGACGCCACGATGGAGCGCAGCAACCCGCGCGCCAACTCGTCCACGCCCTGCTCGAAGTGCGTCAGCGACACCGCGCCCGTCCTGTCCAACGTCGCGAAGAAGGGCAGCGACAACGCCGCCACCATCGCTTGTCGCTGCTCGGGCGCCAGCGCCCCCTGTCCCTCCACCTGCAGCTCGAAGCTCGTGGGACGCAGGTGGAAGCGGGCGAGCACCGCGTCGCCCTCGGCGGAGACGATGCCCACGTCCCACTCGCCTTGGAGGGCGAAGCGCATGCCGGGGCCGGTGGGTGCGTCGGGCGCCTTCTGTTGGCCAAAGGACACCGTCAACCCCAGGGTCAGCGCGTGACGGTGGAGCGAGCCCGGCACCCACGCCCGTCCTCCGGCCGCGTCACGCGGGGCCTCGGAGGGCGGTGGAGGCTCCATTGCCCGCACGGAGGACGCCGCGTTTCCCACCGGGGCGGAAGATGCTTCCCCCGCTTGCTTCCACCACACCGCGCCCAGCCCCAGGAGGAGGAGGAACGCTGCCAACCCGACGACGTGAAGTCGCTTGAGGCGCATGGTGTCTCCCAGGGACGCTTCCTTGACAGGGGGATGTGTCCCAACCCACGCTTGTCATTGAATGACTGGGAACGCCAGGGCTCCGAGAATATAGCGAAATCCCGTATCGTGGGGCTGACATGCTGACTCGACACCGCTTTCGTCATCTCATACCCGGAGTGTGCGAGTCTCCAGCGGCCTCGCGTCCGGGGCCATGGCGGTGGCTGGTGGGGTTCGCGCTGACGTTGCTCGTGGCCTGTGGCGCCCGGGAAGAAGCTCCACCGTCCACAAGGCTCGATACCCAAGGTCAGGCGGTCCGCACGTGTCCCGTCGCCCAGGTCTCCTCGCTGGTCGAAGGCTCCTGCATGGGCTCATGCCATCTGGGGTGCGGGGATGGCTTCTGTCAGGTGGGTGCGGAGACGGAGGCGACGTGTCCGAGCGACTGCTGGTGTGGTGATGGCGTCTGCACGGCGGAGACGGTGAACACCTGCCCCGTGGACTGCGGGTGTCCGGGTGGGTTCACCGTGGCCTGTCAACCAGGAGACCCCTCCTGCTCCGTATCCCTGGGGGACCCGTTCGCGGTTCCTACCCTCCAGCGACAGGAAGCACCATGAGCCGCCGTTTCCACCACCTCCTGCTGGGCTGCTGCGCGGGACTGGCATGCACGTCCTCCTCCATCTCCCCTCGGGCCTTCTCGGACGGGGAGGTCGAGTGGCTCGGCTTCTCCGAGACGCGGGCGACGCTCCAGGCGGGTGGCTCCAAGGCGAGAGGACTGCACATCGCCGACGTGGACGATGATGGAAGAAAGGACCTGGTCCTGGTCGCCGCGCGGGAGGAGCAGGTCTGCATCCTCCAGGGTGAAGGAGGAGGGCGTTTCGCGGCGGCCCGGTGCCTGGCGGCGGGGACCACGCCCATGGATGTGGCCGTCAGCGACGTGAATGGCGACGGACGCCAGGACCTGCTCATCGTCGGCCACTTCTCCAACGCCCTCACGGTGCGCCTGGGCGGCGCGGGTGGCGCGTTCCAGGAGGGAATCCCCTACTCGCTGGGCAATCACTCGCAGCAGGTGCGGGTGGCGGACCTCGACGGGGACGGACACCTGGACGCGATAACGAAGAACGCGGGCTCGGCGGGCTTCTGGAACATCACCTCGCTCAAGGGCCGGGGCGATGGCTCCTTCGGCGAGGCGGTGCCTCACTCCGTCACCGGACTGCCTCGCGATTTGATGGTCGCGGACGTGAATGACGACGCGCTGCCCGATGTCCTCGTCCTCAACACCAACAGCTTCACCGTGGACATCCTGCTCGCGCGCAAGGACGAGAAGCTCTCCGCGGCTCCTCCGCTGAAGCTCAGCGGGTCCGCGGATGACGAGCCCTTCCGCCTCGCGCCCGTGGACGTGAATGGCGACGGCAAGCTGGACCTCGTCATCACCCATGGCCTGTCGGACAGCGGCTACCTCTCCGTGCACCTCGGTGACGGCAGGGGGGGCTTCACCTCCACCTCGCCCATCCTCGCCAACGAGCCGGGAGAGGTGGTGGTGGCCGACTTCAACCAGGACGGGCGCAGTGACATCGCCCACGCGGGGATGTCCGGCGGTGTCTACCTGTTGCTCGGCATGGCGGACGGTCAGCTCGGCGCGCCGGTGCGAGTGGCGTCCAGCGTGGCCCCCACGTCCCTGGTCGCCGAGGACCTGGACGCGGATGGCTTCCCCGACCTGGCGTGGACGACGCCGGACACCGTGGAGGTCCTCCTGGGCTCCACGGTTCGCCGCGAGCCCTAGGCGAGCACCCGGGAGCAACGCGGTCCTTCTCAGTTCGCATCCACCGTGGAGGTTGGCATGAAGCAGCTCTGGCTCATCGTCGGTCTGGTCGTCGTGGGCTTCGCGAGCCCCTCCCAGGCGCAGCTCAGCGGCCGGTGCGGTGGTGACGACAACCTCACGCCGCAACAGGTTCAGGGACGCAACGCGTGGGCGCGCAAGTGCGGCTACATCTCCGCCGCGAAGGAGGCCATCCTCAACGCGGACAGCGAGTACCAGGTCTTCGCCAACGGCTGTTTCCAGTACCCGTGCTCCACGAACAGCTGTCTGTTCTTCGTGCCTGTCTCGCCCAGCGCGCCCTGTGTGACGGGGCTCGTCAATCTCGGGACGTGCATGGCGAGCACCGTGGTTCCGCCGCGCGGCTCCGTGCTGGCGTACCTGGAGGACGCCGGGTCCGCGTGGCCCGCGTGGTGGCTGTGGTCCGAGGCCCGGCGCGTCTCGGCGGGCCCCACATGAGCGCGGCGGCGACCGGCCGCCTCACCGTCGTCCTGTGGGCCTGCCTGACCTGGATGGCTTGCGGCGTCGTGGCTCCGGAGGGCTCGGGTGAAGCGCTCGGCGAGTCCTCCCAGCCGCTCCCCGCCTGCCAGTGCCCGCTCCAGTATCTCCAGGCGGGCGAGGCGGTGGACCCGCTGCGGCCCCAGTGTCCCTATTACGAGTGCGAGAGCTATTGCGGTGATGGCTACTGCGCCGCGGGCGAGGACTCGTGGAACTGCACGTGGGACTGCGGCTCACCCACCTGGTGCGGAAACGGCTCCTGTGATTTCGGCGAGAGCGAGGGGGGCTGTCCGTCCGACTGCTACTGCGGAGACGGCTGGTGCAATGGCGAGACGGCGTACACCTGCTCCGTGGACTGTGGCTGTCCCAACCCCTGCGGCGATGGGACGTGCGGGCCGGGCGAGTCCACCGCCACGTGTCCCGGTGACTGCGGCTCCGCGTGTGGAGACGGTGCCTGCACGGTTGGAGAGGACGTGTTCTCCTGCGCCACGGACTGCGGCTACTGCGGGGACAACTTCTGCACGGGCTCGGAGACGTGGAGCAGTTGCCTGAATGACTGCGGCTTCTGTGGGGACGGCCTCTGCACCGGCATCGAGAACCGCTTCCTCTGCAGCCAGGACTGCGGCTTCTCGGCCCCGTGCCTGAGTCCCGCCGAGTGTCCCATCCCACAGCTCGCTCCCTGAGGGAGCGGCTGGGACTCCGGCGACGCACGGGCCGGAGTCCCAACCTGGAGGCTTCAGCGCCCGGGACTACAGGCCGCTGACGTCCACGTCATCACGCAGGGACAGGCGGTAGTCGTCCTGGGCCCACTCGTTCTGGAAGCGCACGGAGCCGGTGAGGAAGCCCTCCGCGTTCATCACGTTCTCCAGCTTCACCTTGCTCTCCGGCCGGACGTTCCAGACCTGGCCCTTGAAGTTGAAGACGGTGACGCGGTTGAGGTGCAGCTTCACGCCGTCGGCGCCCAGCAGCGTGTCGCCGGCCTTCAGCGTGCGGGCCTTCACCATGGTGCCGTCCTCGAGGACCATCGGGTGCTCCGCCGTCACTTCCAGGCGGCGACCCTCCTGGGTCTCCAGGGTGAAGATGTCCTCCTGCGTGTCACCCGCGACATAGCTGCGGATGGTCTGCTCGCCGTAGCGCAGGAAGCCCGCCTCCGAGTCAGGGCTCAGCGCCGTCACCGTGGTGAGGCCGGACGCATACGCCTCCGGCACCGGCAGCATCCGCCCACCGAAGGCGACCTTCTGGCTGGGAGTGGTGCAGCCGGCGACGCAGGTGCCCAGCTTGTTCAGGCCGGAGATGCAGGTGGCCGACTCCTCGGCCGGGACGAAGAACGAGCAGGTCGAACCCGCGGGCACGGCCGGGTACGCGAAGCAGCCGTTGGTGAAGACCTGGTACTCGTTCTCGGTGTTGAGGTACGCCTCGCGCGTGGCGGTGATGAGTCCGCACTTGCGAGCCCAGGCATTGCGGCCCCGGGCGAGCTCAATCGTGGTGAGCTGGTCATCCTGGAAGCAGCGCGTGGACAACTGCGCCAGGGCGGTGCTCGACAGACAGACAGAGAAGACAGCGACTGCGATGAAGACATTCTTCATGGGTTCTCCTTGAGGTGGTTGGGGTGTGGATTGCGCTGACGTGGCCTACGGCACGCCCGCGGCGCTCCAGGCGTCTCGCACCGCGTTGACGACGGAGGCGTCGTAGCGGTCCGCCGCGGCCTGGATGGTGTAGGCCTTGGCCTGCGACATCGTCGTGGTCGACGTGTAGTAGTTCGTCGCGGCGAAGTAGAAGGTCTGCGCCGCGCGGTTCATGCCGACGCCCGTCACGTTGACGGGGGACTTGCCGCGCGGGTGCGTGCCGCCCGTCACGAGCAGCTTGAAGACCAGGTTCTGGATGCCAGAGTTCCAGTGCACACCGCCGTTGTCCGCGGTGCCCGTGTAGCGCTCGGGGTAGAAGTCCCTGGACGAGCCGTCTCGCGTGGGGCTGTCCATGTAGCGCAGCGCATCCCCGCCGATGTTCGGCGTCCAGATGTCCTCGCCAATCTTCCAGACGTCCGCGTCGACGGCGCCGCCGCGAGCCCAGCTCTCGCAGATGGCGGCGGCGATGTCCGACAGGCTCTCGTTGAGCGCGCCGGACTCGTTGCGGTACACGAGCCCCGACTCGTACTGCGTCACGGCGTGGGTGATTTCGTGCGACACCACGTCCAAATCCAGGCCGAGCTGGCCCGAGTTCTGCCCGTCGCCATCGCCGAACACGATTTGGATGCCGTCCCAGTACGCATTCACGTACGCGGAGCCGTAGTGCACGGTGCTGGTGATGGTGGCGCCCCGGTCATCGAACGAGTCGCGACCGAAAATCGTCTCGTAGCAGGCGTACGTGGTGCCGACGTGGTCGTAGTTCACGTCGATGTGGCTGTCGCCCGTGGCCGCGCCGAGCTCGATGCGGCGCAGGGTGCCGGGCGTGGTCCACTGGTTGTTGGCCGAGTGGAGCCGGCGATTCATGGCGGAGTGGATGAGCGGCTGCACGTCGAGCACCCGGCCCGACGACGCGTCCACGTAGACGCGGTCCCTGGCGGGCGCGTCCTCGCGAGTGCCCGCGCGCGTCACTTCGTAAGCGGAGGCCAGTGTGCCCTCGGCGCCCAGGAAGTAGACGAAGCGGGGCTCGCCCTCGACGACGAGCGTGTCGAGTCCCTCCAGCGCCGCGCTCTTCACGTCATCGATGGGGAGCCGCGCGAGCGTCGCGGGCTCACCAGCGCCACGGGCCGAGCCATTGGCCGCGTACACCAGGCCCGCCGTGTTGACGTGCAGCACCAACTCGCCACCGACGACGCGGGTGCCCTGGCGCGTCTGGTCGTAGCGGATGTGCGTGAAGCCCAGGTCGTCCACGCGGCTGGAGCGCACCGTCAGCTCCTCCGCGCGCAGCCCGAACACCGGGGCGATGGCGCGCAGCGCGGGCGCGAGCGCGTCACCCGCCCTGAGCGAGACGAGCGAGGTGTCGGCCGTGCCCAGCCGGCCCCGGATGAAGCGCGGGGTGCCGTCCTTCGCCATGTCGACCACTTCCACGCGGCCCAGCGCGGCGAGCGCGTCCTGTCGCGCCTGCCGGGTGCTGTCCCGTGCCTCGGCCGGGTCCGCCGGGACGTCGCCGCACGCGACGCCCAATACGGCACAGCACGCTCCAATCAATCCCTGTTTCCAAGTCCGAGTCACGACGCGCTCCTGTCTTCTGGTGGGTGTTGCTTCACGGCTCCAGCGCGGGTGCGTCCGATGGACGGGCGCACCCCTCCACGCTGGCACTGCGGGCGCACGAGGCCCCGTCCGCCCTCGGCAGACAGGGTGCTCCTGGGCCCATCACGGTCGCGGCTCAGAGGTGGGCTGTCATCCGCCGGACTTCGTCGGGAGGGGCTCCCGACTCCGCCAGGCCGGCGAACAGCGCCTCTCGCAGCAGGTCCTTGAGCCGGGGGTTCTCCAGCTTCGAGTACGTGTCGACGGCGAGCTGCCGGTCCACCTGCGCGAGCCGGAACAGCAAGTCGTACTTCTCTCCGACGAGCCCCTTCTTCACCGAGTCCGGCAGCGCGCTGTCGATGGGGGTCAACGCCAGCGATGTCATCGCCTCGCGAGCGGTGGGTTCCTGGGGAGCCAGCTCGAAGAGCAGGTCAATCATCGCCATGCGCTCCAGCACGGGCTCGGGCTTGGTCTCCAGGAACTGGGCGCCGGGCGGAAGTTGCTGGAGCGCCGTGGGGTCCGCCAGCTCGTTCCGCAGCGCGACGATTCGCGCGCCGCCCTCACGCGTCAGCTCCTCCACAAAGACCTCCTTGCGGAAGAACGCGTTGAAGCGCCCGGCCCGGTACTCGCGAGCGGACTGACGCGCGGCCTCGCGCTGCTCCTTCGCGATGCGCGCCTCGTCCTTGCCGGGCTCGGTGACGGGCACGGTGTCGGCTTGCGCGGCGACGGGAGTCCCAGGCCGCTTCGTCGCCGACGCGATGGGCTGCGGCGTCGGTGCATGCGCCTGGGGGCTGGGGGGCGTGGTGGCGGAGGGCGCGGCGGTGGTCCTGGAGAGGAGTCCATAGAGGCCGGTGCCTCCGAGGACGAGCAGCGCCAGCCCGGGTCCCATCATCCGCCAGCGTCTGGGAGGCTTTGGCTTGGCGCTCTCGGGAGGATGTCCGTTCATGGGGCTTACGCTCCTTGTCGATGAAGAGGGTCAGAACAGCCAACGCGGCGGAGGCGGCTCGTCGGAGAGACCGAGGAACCTGCGATTGACCACGCGGTTCTCCGGGTCCACCGTCACCTGGAGCACGGGCTCGGGGAAGGGCACCGTCACCCGCGATGTGTCGGACTCGGGCTCCAGGCCGTAGTCGAGCGTGACGAGCCTGCGCTCCGTCGCGCCTTCGAGCAGCACGTCCACGGAGACGGGGTAGCGCGTTCCGGAGAGGGAGCGCTGAATGCCGGTGACGGTGACTTCACCGTCCTCCTCCTCGGTGCTCACCTCGAAGTAGGGCCAGTCCGGGTCCCCCGCGCCGTGGACCCAGGCGTCGAAGTACGGACGCAGGTCCTTTCCAGACGCCTGCTCCAGCGCGACGCGCAGGTCCTCCACGCTCCTGTCTCCAGGCTGGGACAGGAAGCTCTTGATGCCCTGGAGCACGACGTCCTCGCCGAGCAGCGGCTCCAGTTGGAGGAACAGAATCATGGGCCCGGTGCCGTAGACGTCCGACGCGAGCGAGAGGAAGACGGGTGGCGGGTCGTCCTGGGGCTGCGGGTAGTACGCGGCGGTGCGCGCCAGCCTGTCCCAGTACGCGCGCGTCTGCTCCGCCTCGCCCGGGGGACGCGCGCGCAGCTCGTACAGGTACGTGAGGTACTCGGCGATGGCTTCCTTCCACACGAAGTCGAAGGGCCGCGACAGCGTGGTGCGATTGCCCGCCCACTGGTGCACGACCTCGTGCATCAGCGTGTGCATCGTCATGTTCGCGTAGTCGCGCCGCAGG